>Ga0105104_10000032_pt1 | contig 92095 bp, 92 predicted proteins | sample PPLLaktember2015_3_FD_87034 | JGI IMG/M metagenome (GOLD analysis project Ga0105104, IMG submission 87034) | Freshwater sediment microbial communities from Prairie Pothole Lake near Jamestown, North Dakota, USA - PPLs Lake P7 Core (6) Depth... | ecosystem: Environmental > Aquatic > Freshwater >... | reverse complement strand
TATCCAGCTTTACAAGTGGTTTATCCAATACCAACTTGTATTTCTGTACGTACTTACTGTATGGCTTGAGATTCTCATTCATGCTAATGAATTTAAAATGGTTGATCTAATGCAAGCTGCAATTTATGTTCTTCAGGTATCTCCGGATACTGATTCATCAGTTCCAGGATCTCACCATTACTCCATTTCATCCTGTCAGGATGCTTAGGATGTGGCGTTAATGTATTCTGTGAACTTACAGCGAAGTGTACTCCATCTGTGATGTTCAGTGTTTCTTCAGGTAAAGCATCTTGCTCTGCTTCTGAGAAATACTCATGCAGGAAGAATTCCTGTAAAGGATAATCAAAACCCCACGCAATGGATCTACCATTGGGGAGCTTAGCATTGTAGCGGCTCATTTGTTTAATTGATTGAGTTTAGAATAACGTTTATCTCTGTTCTTACGTTTAGCTTGTTCAGCAGCATCCTCATATTTCTCAAGATGTATAATTACACAACAGTTCCTATTGTTATCATATACACCATAAGTGGAAGGACGTGCTCTGCCACCAATACCAGATGTTTCATCAGTATAGGGAACAAATCGTTTACCATTCCAGTTCATTTATTAATTGTTTAATTGATTAAATGAAAAAGGGGCCGACCAAACCACAGTCGACCCCAGAGTTACTAACCCATCCATCTATCGAAAAGTTCATAAGAAGAAGCCATACTTCTTCTTCAATGTTGTTAATAGCAGCAATGAGAAATTAGCCAAGGGATATATGTTCACTACCCCATTATGCATTGCAAATGCTTCATAATTCATGATGCTTGCTGTCTCTCCCTTTGGATATTTCACTGTATCACACATATCCGCCGGCGACACAACAAAGTAGTTGCGACAAGCCATTGGACGTACAGGATACACTTTACATAATCCCTGGTCATCGAGAAACACACAACGACGATGTTCACTTAAGAAATAATTACTTGTCTGCAGCTTTATCTGTTCTTCCAATCGCTTCTGTGATACTTTAATCTTCTTCTCCTTCATGTAATCGAATATCAGATCAACTTCAAGTTGATTGGAATGCACCATGATATTGCAACAATGTGAACAGCCCTTCCTGCAGCTAATAGGCATATGACCTTTAGCGTTGAATGCTTCGTTGTTCTTATCAACGATCTTATAAAGCTCCTTCAATGCTTCCTTATGCTGAGCCGGCTTTACTTCCTTAAATTGCTCTGTAATGTTATCGGATATCCTATGCAGATAATCCATTTGTGATTTGCTTAATTGGTCGAATATCGTATCGATACCTACGCTGTCAATCATAATATATGATTTGATTCAAGAATCTTGTTATATAATTTATAGTTCCAGATAGCATCTTCAAGTGCATCATGCTCTTTCTCCGGATCAGGACAATTATTCTGTTTCCATTCCTTGGTTAAGCCACGTTCTTCCATCATCTGTTTCAGATCCATACAGAACATTGGCATACCCTTCGGTAAGTCTATCATTCGTCCGAATAAGGAACAGAATAGTACCCAATCATAGTCAGCGAAATAGCCGAATATCTGGATATCTGCTTCCCTGGTCCGCATGAACAGGCCATCTTGATAGCAGCCCATGAAATGCAATAAGCGTTTCTTAATAATGCTTACTGGTATGCCCATTGACTTATGGAAATTATGAACCCGTAGATAATTACGGGCATCGCCATGCACACGACTATTGAAAGCCTATTGAATAACGTTCTTCTTAACCCAATCATTAGCTTTGGAATAATCATACTCCGAGCTAAGTGCATGGAATGTACGGCCATCCTCACAGTATAATGCTATACTGATGAGATCAATAAAATGTCTCTTCTTACCGAATAGCGGCTTATCAAAGCCTTCGATGAATTCTGTGTCCAGGAAATACTTAGGCATTCTGTTGTTGGTTTATAAGTGGAAGTTTAATTGTGTACGCTCTGTAATATCGCTTCTGACATCCTTTATTCTCCACACACTGGATATATCCATGCCGCTTCAGTTTAGCAACAAAGTTCTGAACAAATGTCGCAATAGGATCTGTCTTGGTTTGATACGGTATATGCACAAACCCCATGGCTGTCTTCAGATCATATAACCAGAAGAACTCTTGGTTATTCAGCCATTCTATTATCTTTTCTTCTGTTACCATGTTTTTCCATTTTCTTCTGATACTTATTAAAATGCTTCTGACACAGATCGCGACCATTATCATCTACCACTACTGCCGGCTTACCACATTTGTATGGAACGCCTTTACCCCAGAAGTGAGTAGGAAACACCCAATGTACACAGGTCTTATTACTTTCCATGCTTTGGCACTTTATTGGAATTGAACCAGATGATGAAATCTATTACTGCATTCCAAACGGCTTCCTTGAATGTATCTCCGAAGCACAAGGTATTAGCATTAAATCTAACCATATACTTACCGGCTTCATCTCTCATGCCAAATGTCCTTGGATATGCATGATCATCATAACGAACCTTATCTTCTTCACTGATTGTACTACCACCCCAGTAATCTGGATACTTGTATTCCATGATAAACTCAACGATCGGCATTAACGCTTCCCATGAACTATCATATCTGAGCAGCTCATAATCCTGAGCATACAGAATGGCTTTAGTTGCTACGCCATCCATTTCAATATTGCCGCTATCAAATTCCTCTCTCCATGTAGGATATCTGAAGTTGGCGATCATTATATTACCCTCTGTCTTGGTCATGTCCAATGGTTTAAATGTAATAAAATAGCCCTGATGTGGAAACACCAGGGCATTCAGTAATCGTAATTTCACCTATTAAATAGACGCTATGGACTACCTAATTGCTTTATATCCCTTCTTGATAATGCTTTTACCGTGTAATTGCAGGATACCCCTACGGCTCAATATAAGACGATTCTCGCGAGTCTTCTTATCCGTGACCTTCCGTAGCAAATTATCCTTGCGCATGGAATCTATCAGGCTCAGCTTAATCAGTAGGACAGGATTACGCTCCTTGTCATACATTGTCCATTTAGGCCCGGTCATACGCTTGGTGAGCACCAGGTACCGGTCTTCGGGCAATAAATGCTTAATAACCTCAAGCGCCAGCTGTTTGTTCATACAGGTACATTTCGTTATCCTTAATAAATTTCTGTAATACGTTGACCACATAATGTGTCTCCTTGCCTACTACCAGAATCTTATAATCACCGGCATATTCAGCCTGCAGTGAGAATAGATATCCCTGCTTGTCATTAACAGGATCTTTCGTGAGCTTATTCTTCTTAAGCCACAATGCGAAATTGTCATTACCGACCAATCTACGTTTCATAATATATGATTTGATTATAGTATAAAGATAAAAGAAGGGGTTTGGATAGACATCCATCCCCCGTTACGATTCAACCATTAAACAGAGATGATAGTAATGTCCCTATAAGAATGATTGCCATGACAACAACATAAATGAAAAATGTATTATCCTTCTTCTGACAAGGATAGAACGGCTCCCTCTTCATTGCAATTGGTTTTAGAATGATAAAATATCCCCTTACTTACGATTCAGGGGATTGGTACAAACCGCCCTTCGAAATTACATCTTGCTCAATACGTATTCCTTGAGGAACTCACGCTGAGCTATTAATAAATTAGCCGATAGTTCTTTCAGATCCAGGTTTGGGTTACTGTTGACATACTTCTCTGATATCATGAATTTATCACCCTCTGCAAAGTACTCAATAGTTGCATAACCTGAAGATATGTGGCCCACCCTTACGATCGGATTCTTCACAAATGACTGCAGATGATAAGCTACCTGTGCCTCTAAAGTATGGTGACCTGGCAATGGATGGAACTCATGCTTCAGTGATCTGAATAGCTCTAATATTGGATTCTCAAGAACGCCAGATTTAATTAGATGTATGAACCAATCCTTTGGTATTGTGATCGCTCCATCAGTTGGTATAATAGAGCTGCTTGATTGGAACTGTTCTCCCTCATTAACCATATCCATGATACACTCAGTGAAATGCTCTGTTATAGTTCTTGGTAAGATATCATGATATTCAGATCTAAGAGCAGCCCTGAGTACGATATGGTTATCACACAATCCTAAGAGCTTCCTGGCTTGTGTATCCACATCACCAATAGATGTGAGCCGGCTTTCATTGATATCAATAGTTTCGAAATCAAAGTCGATCATTGTCTTCCAATGATGCTCATCCCAACAGTTGATACCCTTACGGAATACAGCCATTGGCTTATTCTCAGCCTTAACAAACACACGACCAAACTCATTACCATAAGATGCTTTGCGATCATAACAGAAATACTTCTGGAAATGATCAAGCACTTCCATCAGCTCACCATTAGCTGGTATAATAACTGTGGTCTTACCTTCCTGTGGTGGGATATCACCATACTCGATCTTCATTTCATGTCCACCTTCATCAATAGCATTAGAATATAGCTCTCTCAATGCCATCCAGCCTTTCCAATCAGGCCCCATGGATGTAGTAAGTGATGTCTTCTCATCATTGATGTAAATGGCATCGAACATACTCTTATTGGTTACCACAGATGTTGTACTGATCTTGATCTCATCAAGACCTGACCATATTGTAGGCACACAGTCATTGCGCATTAACCAGGCAATAGCATATTTCCAGCCACTACCAAAGCGACCGATCTTACTCTTATCGCCACGTTTACTTGAGTTACCGATGTAGAATATATCTTCAGGCGTTACAAGCCCGTTGTTGCGAATAATGATCTTTCTCATTTGTTTAATGTTGAATATTTAATTAATTACTATCTGTAATTGCGCTCTTCCATACGCTGCTGTTCCCTCTCACGCTGCTGTTGTACACTCATACAAGTGCCAACGACCATGAGTAGAACAAAGCCTATAATGCAGGCCGTAATCGTCCATGCAAGGCATCCAATAGCTTGTCTCATATTTTAATAATTGATTGATTTAAGAATAGTGCCGGGAACCCAATCGGGTTGAAGGCAACGGGATCAACGTTTGAGTAGTAGCACCTCTCTTCCACAAGAGGAGTATTCGAAATGGGATGTTCAAGACCATCAAAGCTGTCGCAACCCGGCACTAAGAGTTAAGGTAGGGATTATTGATTATCGTTATAGAATAGTTTACCGATTTGTGTAGTTGTATCACACCATACCTGACCGACAACAGTACCATCTGCATGTCTTACTGTAACCCAGAATGAATCATCAAGTGTGATCACATACTGATAGGGCTCCAATACCCAACTATGAGATGACTTCTCAAGCTTTTCTACTTTACGCTTTATGCCATGAAATTCCCTGGCAAACGCTAATGCTGCTACTGTGAGTAGAACACAGAAGAACATATACAATGCATTTTTCATTGTTAATACCTCCTGGTTGTAGTAGTAACCGTAGTTTGTTTACCGTTGCTGCTAGTGTATGTAGTTACAGTGCTGCTATTACTTGGCCTCTGTACAACAATAATAGGATATACAACAGGGAATGGCATTGTAGATGTGGAAGGCATTGACCTTGCTGCATTCAATAGTTCTACTGCCCTTGAGTTATCAGGTACATTAGGTAGCTGAAGAGGCGGCCTCATCATCCAAGCCAAATTGAGAGAATCCTGGAACTTACGCATACCTAATATAATCGGATCTCTCTCTGTATTCCATTCTGTAATCTTATTATGTAAACCAATCATCATTTGATCCATTTGCTCGTCAATCGACAGCTTGCTTTTCTTAACCTGTGCTGTCATACAGATACTGGTGATCGATACCACCAGCAGTAACATTGTTCTTTTCATTTGTTGTAATTGAATTATTGATTAATAGTTGTGCTCATCATAGTAACCTAATTCCTTGTCTTCATCCGGATCAACAGTACGTTGAGGCGGATCGATAGGTTGAGGCTTTTCGTGCCTTGCTGTAATAAGCTTATATCCTACCCATAATATGAGGCACCACACTGCAGCGCCTTTCAGCCATCCACCAATACCTGAACCCCAGTCAATGACTAGTTCTAATAAATACATAACTTATAGTTTATAGGGTTAAGAATATTGGATGTATGCTAAATGAATGGCGCCGTTACTATCCTTATGAAAACCATACTTGATATCTTCAACAGTAATGGCATCACTTGCTGCTTTCTCATCAAGCCATTTGTTCATTTCTTTCTCCAGTCCAACAGCTGTGGATTCCTGGAAGATCTTAACTTTTATCAGTTTCATTATGCTTCGTTTAATTGGTGATCAATACGAACTGTCTTGAAATCCAGTGGCTCAAATGATGTGCCTCTGATAAGAAAGCCTTCATTAATGCCACTACGCACGAAGATAATATCACCTACTGATGTAGAGCGAACACCAATCTTCTCATACTCTTCATTGAAATCATTCTGAGATAGCCTATATGCATCTCTTAAATTGGCTGCTTTTAATGTCGCCACCTTCACATACTCATACTGCAGCGGCTTGCATTCATGATTCATCTTACCCCATGCTGGATGGTAGATATCATAGTTCTTCATCTCTGGCTGGCATTTGTTCACACCATCCAAATCTTCCAGGAACTCTCTTCCAAGATCTATGAACTGCGGCTTACCTGTTCCAATAGTGTAATTGAACTTATGGCCTGAGCCATCTTCAAATTCGATCTGTGTTATCTGCTCATCATCATTGATGCCTGATAACTGTAGTGCTGCTTTAACCAGCAGCGAGGTTGTCATTCTGTTCATTTGTTTAAGGTTGAATTTATAATTATTAACTGTTTTGTTCTTCTTTCTGGATGCCTCCATTCCAGTAGTCCTTATCGATGCTATCCAGATCCTGTTGATCCTTCATCATATCATCATACATTAGCTGCAGCTGAATCTCAGCATCTGTGATATCAGCTAATGATTCGAAATGACTGAATCCCTGGACACCATAACCGGCACCAATGTTAAGCACCCTGAGATACAACTCAGGATGCTGCTCTATTAACTCTTCAATAGTCATGGCTGTGCATTTAATGGTTGAAGAATGGGCTTTGTACCATACTGTGATACCTGCTCAACAGTCATACGATTGACTCTGTTGATTGCATCACCCGGCTCAGTAGCCATAATATACGCTTTCTGACTTTCTCCATGATCAATGCTATACGTTACCGTATGGTATACCATCGGCTCCTTATCTGTTTCCGGAGTATTGGGAAACGTTGTCCTTGCTCCAAATGCTTCTACTCTGTAAAGGCTTGACATCTGTATCTGTTTTATGGTTGAAAAATATATATCGATCAGCGGCTTCCTCTCCATTCCCCGTATATAGACATAAGGATAATACACCACAACCGCTAAACGGTATTATTATCCTTAATCACCTCCAACTTCATGCTCTCCCTGAATTACAACATAACCTGACACCACACTGGACTATATAAGTCAATGGACTCTGCCCTATGTGTGGTGCTCGGCTGTTGTCTCAATCACTGTTTATTAGCATGATATGTCCACAGAGCAATGCTAAATGCTGCCAGTCCCATGACATTGAGAATAGTGAGCAGGGAATAGGTGCTCATGTTCCAGGAAACACGATGGCGAACGAAGAATAAGCAGATGTTAAGGATAATGATAAGGCTTATCATCCCTACTGCATAGATGAGAAGCCACTTATTCCTTGGTTTAGCTGGCCGAATAGTGTCGGCTATCTCTTCCATGCTTCTGGCGACATGCATCTTGCGCATATCATTGATGTTGAGCAATGAAAAGCTATTCATAACCTCTTTCATAATGGCTGTGGTGGCATCAACTGGCCATTTATATATCCCTCCAAGGGTAATATAGTAGTTGACGACGCCTTTGAAGGTGCCATTATACTCAGGGAAGGCATATACCTTATGGTTATGGATGATGCTGCCTCCTGGATGTGTGATCAACGTATGATCATTAACTGATTTAGTAGATTGTTCCACTGTATTTATTGTTTAATAGGTGATTAACACGACATTATATGGCAATGACACGACCTGTGTCTGGGTCAACACGACTTTCAGCGGCAATGAAACATAGAAAGTAACCCCCTTTCGAGGGTTACAATCTAATGATGATTAGAACAGACGTAAGTCTGAATCACCAGCCTTGATAACTCCGCTACGAGGATTCTCCCCTGTAGTGCTCCACGTGAATTCACGAGTAGCCTTTACGAAGTACAGCGCCATACGGCCTGGTAATACTCCACCCTGCTGGAGCCTACGGTCACTCTTCACATACGCACCCACGATCTCAGCGAAATCAGGATTACTGACCGCCTTAACCTTGAACCGGTTGCCCCATTTGTTGGCACACTCGATCGTCACTGCACAGATTGCAGGACCGTCCTTCTCCCACACTTTCTCAGGTTGGAGCAGACTACCATCGGCCTTCTGTGAGGCTACTAACTCCTTGAACTTCGTCACCACCGGTGACAGCTCAACAACTACGCTTGTTGTTTCATTCATAACATTAACTGTATTCCCTTTTAGGTTTAAGTTGAGGAATACCCTTCTGAGCTGGAGGGGGAATGTTTCGCTAGGGGGGCTCCTGTGTGCGACCTACCGGGGGTATTGAAACCAAATTTCGAAATATACTGTGGGAAAATTATAGGATAGAACCAGTGTAGCGTAGGAATTGTAGTGGGATAATGTGGATAAAAGTGTCGTTCTGGGAAGGCAGGGGATGATTTAATAACAAATGTGGATATCTGGTAGTGCATAACTACTAGCAGTCTTGGTTAATACGAAGATAGGGTACGGTTTTAAATGCCGGCGGTTATTTGATATGGACGATTCCGCTACTGGCGAACAGGATAAGGATGAGGATCAGCAGAATGATGATGTTGAGGGCACGTTGGGTGACGACGGTTGGTGCTGCGAGTACGAGGACAAGGAGCACAACGACTGCGACGAGTAGAACGATGAATAGGATTGACATAACTTATAAGTTTAGTTATGGAAGATACGCAACTTGCAGGCCGATTTGTATCTTGCATACTTAATACGCTCAGATCAATAACCCGATCGGCCCTGGCTCCCCGCTGGGGCTTTTTCGTATATTGTGGTAAGCAATCAATTAATCAATGTCATTCGTAAGCATTGAGCCTAGAATTAAGTTACCAGACCTGTGTTCCTCTACACGGGTCTCTTTCATTAATTTAGAGGTATGGCTAAAGTGAAATATCATGGAGAGGGGCGGTATGCATTCTGGTGTCCGGGTTGTGGGCATGACCATGTGTACTATACGGTGCCGCCACATCCCAATGGTAGTGCTTGGCAGTTCAATGGGGATATCAATAATCCTACCTTTACGCCATCACTGCTGAATAGGAGTGGGGTACATGCAGATCCTAATTGGAAGCCGCCGGAGAATGACTTTGGCAAGGACTATTCAAAGCCGCCTTACTCGATGATCTGTCATTTGTTCGTGGTTAATGGAGTGATCAACTATTGTGGTGATTGCACACATGAATATAGTGGAAGGCAGAATGTACCAATGAAGGAATATGGCTAGATTACCAGGTGATACATTTATGATCGAAGCTGGAGGAGAGTTCTTCCCGGGAATAGAGTGCATTGTGATTGAAGTTTCAGATGAGGATGGAAGGGTGATAAAGGCTAAAGCTGCAGAGCCGGATGAGAGGCTTGGTAAGTATGGCTTTATATTGGAGGGAGAGGATTATGTAATTCAGGAATGGAATTGGTGCGATAACTGAAAATCGTATATTAGTCCTTTCATAAAATAAAGACTTAAGTGAAGGGACGCCGGGTATCTACTCGGCTTCTCTGCTTATAAGAGCGAAGCCCCATGTATAAACACGAGGCTTGCCGATTAAAGGTTCTGATTAGTAGCCAGCGAATGTAATGATTTAAAATAGGCCGTACGCATTGAAATGCCGGGCCGTTGTTATGAATGAAAAAGTCTTGATTTGAATTAATTCTTTATATAATGGCTGAATATCTGTGAGGGTTTGTCAGATACATCCAGTACGCCACTGAGGATCTCTTGGATCGTCTTGAAGTCATCAGCTACCACAGCTGAGTGCATACGCTTGAAGTTCTGTTCTGAAAGAAAGACCTGGTTGACCTTCCGTACTCCGGTAATCTCTTTATTTTCCACATTGTTTAAAATGGGATGCGGGAGTATCTCAAGGACGAAGCCCAGGCCTTCATGATCAAAGTGAATTTTCATTCGTCTTTCTTCTTGGATTTGCTATCTTTTTCTTCTTTTAGAGATGATTCTTTCACCAGCTCCGGATTCTCTCTTTCGAACAGGCTGATGCGGTTACCAAGTGCCTGACTGTAACCATCCATGGCAGTGGCCTGCCTTTCCAGAAGCTGCTGGTGTTCTGGACTGAGGGTTTGGAATTCCGGACCTTGACGGAAATCCATTAATTTCTGCTTGTTCTCGTCCAAAGCTGTTTTCTCCTTAGAGATGTCGCCATGAACTGTGTGAGCAGATTTGCTTGAGTTGGTCTCTTTCTTGTTGTCCATAATAATGGGTTTAAGAGTGAATAATTAAAATTGATTCAAGGTACTATATTAACAAAACAAGTGCCTTTAGTTAATCCATTGATTGTTCCACTTCATATTTCACGTGGAAACCGGTTTGTGGAACAATTTACACATCGAAGGATGTGCACCATCTTTCGAACGAGTCATATTCTATCTCCTGCAGGGGCCTGATCCATGTAGGCCGGTCATCCCTGAGCTTATATGCTTTCCTGGTCACAGTATCAAGACCTACCATCTTACGTTCCTTGTTAATAATGACCCATGCAAGCTTTACATTATCATCTTCCTTTGGTTCCCGCGGCTGAATCTTTCCGAATACCAGTGCGATCCACATTTCCTCACGCCACTTGCGCCATGCTGCATTTTCATCACTGTGCTGCCAGCCTATTACTTTACTCATAATTAATAATTTGGTCTAACGCTTGTAAATATATAATAAAATTGTATAGTTTTACATCATGATCATGACACAGAATATAAAACATATAGGTGTATTCGAGCACGGCTTTGTACGTGTTGTTGGCAAGCCTGCCTATGTCATGCTCGATAACGAAAGGATCATGGTCTGTGTCAATCCATTCACAATGATCGGCTACAAGTATGATGGAGACAACACTTTGGCCTATCCTTTGGAGATAATTCACTATGATGTCTTCATGAATTGGGTACTGAAATAAGTGTACATTTGTGTTGTTTTCATTCATCTATCTATAGAGTTCCGGCTGGTTGCCACCGGCCCGAATTCGGAGAAACCTCGGGTTAAGTTCCTGGGGTTTTGTCTTTTAATTTGGTGATCTGGATCAAATGCTTTTAAATTCGTAGCATAGATGGATGAAATAATACTTCATATCAGCCCGATATCAAATGGCAATTCAGGATCGGGCTCAGACGTCGGATTGTATGCAGCACCTCTACATAGCTGCAGAGATTTCTCCGATACCATCGCAAAGGTTTCCTATAGCACAGTCGAGCAGAGGCAAGTTCCTGACTTACTAGTATAGCGAACGCTATAACGCGGCACTATGTCGCCAGGGTAAAGTGTAAGCATCTGCAGGTTGGATTCAAATCGAGAGTTGATCAACTTAGGCTAAACACGGGGCTGTCTGAAGGGGAAACTGAATAACCGAAATGGTTCCATGACGCGAAGCGTCCGGGGGCAAGGTATGTTTATTATATAATTTAATTATTATATACATTTGCTTCCAAACCAGTTTCTATGATTTCTCTGAACATCCCGATTCCTCAGCATGAATGGTACCGTAAGTATATCGAAACATTAAACGTCTTTTCCGAATCATCCTCTACCAGTAAGGAGTTGGATGTTATCCATCAGATCTACATTCGTGGCGGATCATTGGATTCCACAGGTCGAAAAGCGATTCAGAAAGTTCTGAAGATCAGCAATCTTAATCTTAACAATTACATTTCATCCCTTCGCAGCAAAGGTGCTATCCAGGATACGCCGGAAGGGATCAAGCTCCATAAGTCATTGATGGTGGTTTTGAAAGACCCGTTTGAACTTAAAATTAAGTTTCATGAGCCAGAAGCGCAGTAGTGACTTTGATATGCATTGCCGGCTGGTTGCAGAACGGTTGGGCAAACCACTTGCTGAAGTGAAGGAGATCGTTAACCATTACTATGGTGGGGTGCTCAAGTTGACTTCTGCCCGGATGGGAACGATGTTCATATTGCCGGAGCTTGGTCAGCTTCATTTCAATACCCGTAACACTGACTATCCTATCCGTCGTCTCGAGAAGAAGGTCTTCTTCTATGCGAACGTTTATATGCACAAGACCAAGATCACCAGCTGGCGACAGCAGCAAATGTTCAAGTCCCGGGTAAAGCTCAGAGCTACCATGACCAACTATATCCGCAGTTATGTGTATTTCATTTGTTGTATCTTGAAAAAGTTCACTGACAAGTATTATGATTTCGAGAACCGTCATTGGACGAAAACCTTTGGTAATTATGAAAAAGCTCCTTTCAATCTTGCGGTTATCCTGGGAAATCTTCTCCGGTTGGAGCAGATCCTTGGTGTATCCCTTACTATCGAGTTCTTCAAGGAGAGTGATCGCCTCACGAAGAAAGCTTTGCGATACATGTTCAATGAAAATCTACTTGGTAGATTCAAAGCTCTTGAAGAGCCATATTCGCTTTATCGGGATATGCGGGAAATGTGGGTGTGTGTTACAAGCCAAAACAGCCAGCCTGAGCAGCAAATGTCCGCTTGACTTATGGTTTAAATAAACTACTATGTTCATATTCGTTAATGGTGCATTTGAGATTGATCCATCCTATTTCACAATAGGTTGTATCCGTAAGATCACTGAACGTGATGAATCACCTGAGAAGAAATTAAGCAAAGCGCAGATAGGCTTCCTCTATCATATGTATCATCCCCGATCGATCTATAAGGATTACCGGGAATCCAAGCGGCACTTGAGTATCATTAATGATACGTTTGCCCCTCAGTTTGTTGACTGGGATCACGATAAGGATGAAGATTTCCAGGTATGCATTGAGTGGTATAAGAAGCATCTTGGACAAACTCCATTATGGGATAGTGTATCGGCATTAAAGGAAGCAATCTACAGGGTGAATGATGTGCTTCGTGATCCTAAATCATCAGTATATGAACTTGGCAAAGCCTCAAAGGAATTGGATGAATTACCACAGAGACTGGAGAAGATGCAGAAAATGGCTGACCAGAGTGAAGTCACTGTCAATAAGGTTAAGGGTGAAAAGGATCTGAAACGCTCCGAGATCGTAGAGAATAACAAGGTGGCCTCAAGCTCCATCACTGATTTCAAGAATCGGATACCGGAGAATTATGATCCGACCCGGGAAGACCTTACACTTCAAGTTGAAGAAATAACCAAGTAATGCATTACGTCAAGTATAAGAAATGGTGGGATACGAAGAGCTTTGGACAGGCAGGCAAGCTGTTCACAGAGAGTGGTGAGAAATCGTACTGTCCATTTCCGAAGAGCTCACAATCCTATTATGAGTTCTGGACCGAACAGCAGTATTACATAGAGAACGGATTCTTCCATGATGGTCAGCGTGTTGCTGGCCTTCACTATTTATATCAGAACTTCTGCCCGATCCATGATAAGAAAAAGAAGAAAATGGCATTCCCCGACTTCTGGGCTTTGGATGCCGACTACTTTCTGAAGCTGGAACGGGCATTAGGACTGGGAGTGTGGAAGGATAAAGAACCATTCCGGCCTCCCTTGTTCGAAGTCAGTAAGACCAGGCAATCCGGATTTTCACTTAAAGGAATGGTGCCGATACTTTACAACATAGAGTTCGTGCCGCATTCAGTGAATTATCTTGGAGCATGGTTATCGAAGGACTGTATCAAAACCCTGAAGGTCTTCCAGCATTACTTCGATTTCAATTTCAAGTTCTGTGAGTTTGGCAAACGATGGGTGGAATGGAAGAAGGAAGAGCAGTATATAACCGGCTACATTGAAAAGATCGATGGTCAGGATATTAAGTCCGGTTTCCAATCCGAACTTAATTTAGTTTCCTTCAAGGACAATGCAACCAAAGGTGTCGGTGGTCCATGTACACTATTCGTGATCGAAGAAGCCGGCATGCATCCACAGCTTATATCATCAATTCAGTACATCATTCCTGCTTGTAAGGATGGCGACTATACCACTGGAAATATTCTTGCTTATGGAGCCGCCGGCGAAGAGGTACAATCAGATGACCTGAAGCGCCTGCACTATAACATCAAGCGATATCATGGATGGCCATTTGTCAATGGTTGGGATAATGATCCGCTGAAACCTGAATCCGGCTACTTTGTTCCAGACTATTCCTGCAGGAAAGGTCACATGGATCAGGATGGAAATCCTAATCAGGAATCAGCAATGGTACAGCGTGATAAGGATATTGCTGACTTGAAGGAAGATGATTATGAATCTTACTTGCGTGAGTTGTCGCAGCATCCACAGACTGCAAAGGAGATGTTCAGCAATCGTGCCTTAAGAAGATTTGATCAATCCTTACTTGAAGCACAGCTGGTGCTTGTAGAAACCCTGAAGCCTGGAACCGGTGTTATGCTTACTGAAGGTGTGGATGGTGATATCAAATGGAGATACAGAACAACCAATGATCCTGAACCTATCATTGAATGGCAGTTATCAGCAAAGCAGAATAAGACCGGCTGTGTGATGATCTATGATTGGCCCGAACCAGGTGAAGTTTATTTCGGAGCTATTGACTCATACAACCAAGACCAATCAGCTACTACTACATCACTTGGCCAGATGTACATTGCTAATCGTAAGACAAGAACGATCGTAGCTGAGTTTGTTGGAAGACCACCATCGAAGTATGAGTTGTATAGAATATTCTCAATGCTGCAGCGCTTCTTCAACAATGCAGTTGCTATGCCTGAGAATGAGGATATCGAACTTACTCCATGGTACTACAACAATAAGCTCGATCATCTTCTCGCCGATCAGCCGGATATCATTCGTCAGATAATTCCAGGATCACAAGCCAAGAGAACGAAAGGTATTCATGCTGATGAAAGATTAGTTGTAGCTGCAGAGAATAAGATAGCCCGTTACATTACTGAGGTGCTTGGTGATTATTATTCAGATGATGATAAAGAGAAGGTTGGTGTGCGTTATGGTGTGTCCAGGCTATTGCCAAGACGATTACTGCAGGAGTTACTTTACTACTTCCATGATAGCTGGAAGAACTTTGATGGTGTCCGTACACTTGGATGGTTACTGATGTATGAAGATGAGATAGCAGGAAAAGATATCGAACAATACACTGAAGGAGATTCAAGTTTTCTTATTGGAAAAGCAGCCGCTAACAAGATCAAGAATGGTTTGCGGTATGATCGTGAGTTGTCCAATTGAGGTAAATAGCTTTAAATTTGTTCAGCCTTGTAGATATTCTTATTCTGAGTGAGAGAAGAATTACTGTAGAACTTTTATAAATCCCAACATTTATGAGCAAGACTAAAAGCGGTTATGGTACCGGTTTCTACGGGCTACCATCACAGACAGTAAGCAGAAAAGAGAAAGAATCTCCAGAGTGGCAGGAAGCGTGTATGGATTTCATGGATAGCATTTCATCACAGCTTACTCACAAGAAAGCAAGAGCACTTCGTAATTACCAGGTATTATCTCCCGACTATCAATTTAAAGACCCGCTATACTTAGATCCGCTTTCACTTGGTGAGAAGATGGATGAGGATTATGGAAAGCTTGAAGGCTTCCGGCACTATCCTGTATGTTCAAGACCTATCTATGAAATTGTTGGTGAACGTATCAATCGTCCGATCGAGTTCTATTGTATATCTGAAGGAACCAAAGCCCGCAATGAATTCATGCAGGCGAAGACTGATATGCTGCAGCAATATGTAATGAGTAAGTTCCAGCAGCGTGCAATGCAACAGGCACAACAAGCCGGCATTGATGTCAATACTCAAGAAGGTCAGCAGCAGATGCAACAGATGATGCCGCAAGAGATCGAAGAGTATATGAACCGAAAGTTCACTGATGTTGCAGAACAAGTATCACAAAGGACCTTACGAAATATGTGGTTGAAGAATGGACTCAATAACGAGTTCATTCGTGGCTTTAAGCATGCGGTAATTGCAGCAAAGGAATTCTACCATATTTATGTGGTCAATCATAAAACCAGAATCTCAAATCTTTCACCACTGGATACATTCTATCAGAAGTCACCATCGAAGGAATGGGTATCTGAATCTGAATATGCTGGTTTCCGTTGGTATCTTACTCCGGCATCGGTATTGGATATGTACCGGACGAAACTAACTTATACTCAAGTTGAAGAAATCGAACGGAAGATATCAGGTACTAGTGGACGTCCTGGTGGCGATATGTATGGCGGCACTCCTAATGTGTATTACGATACTTCTACGTATGCTAATCAGTATGGTCTTAAGTACTCTGACATGATGGATATGAGCATTGAATCCTTGCTCTCTGATTACAATGTCAATAGTTCTACTGATAGTCATTACCTGAATCGTTCCGGCCTTGTGAAAGTTGTACAAGCTTATTGGGTTTCCAAATGCAAGATCGGCTACCTGACCTCTTATGATGAGAATGATATGGAAGTTGAGATCATGGTGGATGCAAGTTATAAAGCCGATAAATCACTTGGCGAATCTATCCGGTACGAATACATGAATCAAGTGTACCAGGGGACGAAGATCGAAGATGATATGTACGTGGACATTCGCCCTTATGATGAACAACATTTCGATGAGAATAATATTGACAGCTATCATTTCCCAATAGAAGGGAGCTGTTATAACGACTACTACACTGAGCCGACTTCCCTCGTTGACCTGATGATGCCATGGCAGGAACTGTATAACATTGTTGCTTATGAGATACGCCGCGATATGCGTAAGTCAATAGGCAAGGTGATGTATATGTCCTATGACCATATACCCAAAGTACCGGGCTTCTCCAAGGAGAAATGGCTGTATTGGGTCAGGGAATCGGGCATTGCATGGGTGGCAGAGAATCAGAGAAAGACCACCTTTTCACACTACTCAGCCCAGGACATGAGCTTTGTAGATTCGATATACAAGAAGATGGAAATTCTGGATAAGATCCAATATTATTGCGACTCCTTCGCAGGCTTTTCAGCCAACAGGATAGCCAGTTCCACTTCTCCAGATCCCACTGCAAGGCAGGCAAATCAATCCTTAACTGCTTCTGTAAACCAAACTGAGTATTTCTTCCATAAGCACTTTCAGATAATGGGCCGTGTGCTTACCCAAGCTGTCAATGTTGCCAAGCGGCATATCAAGTACAATCCTTCCTTAAGGAACTTGTATGATGATATCGAACAGGCATACATTGATTTCGATGCCGGTAAAGTTGAAGATGCTGAGATCGGCGTTTACCTTACCAATACGAAAGATGAAATTGACAGGCGCCAGCTTCTCAAGCAGACGCTTACCTCCGCCGTTGCCAATGGTGGTAACCTGATTGATGCCAGTAAACTGATGATGGCTACCACACAGTCTGAGATCGAGAATATCCTGGAACAAATGGAAAAGCAACAGCGTGCTCAGGCCCAACAAGAGCAGCAGCTTAAGCAAGGTGAACTTCAGGTTAAGCAGCAGGAGCTTAATGATAAGAAAACATTGGAGCGTGAGAAGATGCGTTCAAATGAAAGGATCGCATTTATCAGAGCACAGGCTTTTAAAAGGGATCCAATGTCTGACGAGACTGAAGATCAGATTCCGGATATCCTGCAATACGATCAACTGATGGCGGAAATTGAATCAGGTCAGCGGGAAGACCACAGGGAAAATAGAAAGCTACAGCTTGAAGAGAGGAAGCACGACGACGATTCAAAGTCTCGTAAGCGGGAACTCGAACTGAAGAATAAGGAACTTGATATAGAAAAGGATAATCAGAAGAATGATCTTCAGATAGAACGGATGCGAGCTAAGAAAAGAACGGCCAAATCACCTTCGTAGAAATTACAAGCCCGAAATTTCCTTCCTCCTTTTACTATTAATTCAGTTAATAACACTATGCTGCTCATACATTTGATGCAGCAATCTTAGAACTTAAATCCCCATTTTATGCCAGAATTCTTAGAAAACGTAGACATTTCCGGCGACTTCCTGACGGAAGCATTGGCCGGGTTAAAGGATCCCGCAGCAGCGGCAGCAGGTATCAAGTTCGATGTTCCAGATGAAGATGATAAGGGAGACAAAGGCGACAAGGGTGATAAACCCGAAGATCTTAAACTTACACCAGCTCAGCGTGCTACACTTGCAGCACAGAAGCTCGAGAACAAGGATGAGATCGATGACTTTGTAAACCGAAAACTTGCAAATCCAGGAGAGAAAGATGAAGAGGACGATGAGCTGGATGACAAGAATAAGAAGCCCGTTGTCAAGAAACCCGCGGCAGCAGCTCCGGCAGCAGGAGATCAGCCAACAGGACCATGGGCTGAATTACACAAGGAGTTCATTGAAAAAGGGTTGATACTTGAAGATGAGGATATCGAGTTCGATGGCAGTTATGATAGTTTGATGAATGCTATCGAACAGAGCAACGAGATCCGCCGGGAAGAAGATGTGAATAGTTACATCCAATCAGTCTTCAAGGGTAATCCTGCAAATGCTGAAACTGGTGCGAAACTTTTCAATCACCTGGCTAAAGGTGGAAAGGTTGCCGACTTCGTAGATGCATATTCTGCAGATACCGTAAAGGAAGCAGTTCTGGAATCCGATAAGGAAGAAGAGGTGAGAGCCGCTTCAACAGATGTGCTTCGCAAGTATTATTCTCTTCTGAAATGGGATGCCTCTTCAATCGACAAAGCATTACAGACAGCTCTTAATAGTGGTACATATAAGCAACAAGCTGCAGCTATAATTCCTGAATACAACAAATTGGTTGAAGGAAGGAAGACTGCAGTAACAGAAAATGCGAGAGTTGCACAGGAGAAAGCCGTAAACGATAGAAAGCTGTTCAACACAGCATTAGTAGATGTGATCAATAAATCGGATGAGATAGGTGGTTATCCGATCGGCAAGAAGAAAGAAAAGAAAGAACAGCTCATTGACTATTACTTTACGCCTGCAGTAGATGTTCAGGGCGGTAAGGTTTCACAGTTTGTAGCCGATATGAGAGAAGCCGCGAAAGATCCTAACTGGACTGTGCTTCTCGGCCTCGTTTACAATGCTTATAAGAAAGGTACAGGGCCGGCAGCGGCTACTACCAAAGCAGGTAGCGATGCTGTGAAAACCATCCGTACTTCTCTTGAACAATATGCACAGCATAAGATCGGTGGAAATGGAGAAGTTATCTACGATCCATCCAAGCAAGCTGATACTAAAGGAAAGCGTAAAAGTGGTCTATTGGGTTTATTCGAAGACGAATCTTGATTCTTAACCACATAAATATAAACAAATGACCCCCTCCAAGTTTTATGATCGGCTGGTCGTAAGAGAAGGTAAGTTCATGTCGAACTGGATGACTGATACCAATCATCTCCGTTCGTTCCTGCAGGACATAGAGCCTCAGAAAATGGACAACGTTGTTAATACCTTGTTCATGCAGCGCAAGGATTATTCTCAACCCCTCTTGTCAGCACTCGAAAAGAAATCAACTTCAACAATGCTGCTGACCGGTGCTTCCGATTCATGGACATGGAAGTTCCAAAAGCCAATGACCCCTCCAGAAGCTGTGGAGAATTTGGAAGTAGGTAATGCTACTCCGGGCATTGGTCGCCAAATCTTCAAGATTAAAACCGATCGTGATTGGTTTACTTATGGCGATGTTATTTCTCCTGATCGCTTTAGTGGTAAGATGTGCCGGGTTATTCCTAACGGAATTCAACCTGACCATGGCGGGTACATTTATTTCCTTCAGTTGGTTACGGATAATGATTCTGATTACATGCCGCAAACGTATATGGATCCTGGCACACAGTGGGAGTTCGTTTATTCCATCTACGGTGAATGGAATGATACAGGTACTAAAGTTGTACATGGTGGCGACATCACTCTGATGAATACTTTGGCTGGTGAGCAAAGGGTTGAAGAAGGTATCACAGATTGGGCTGATGCGCTGACCTTGACAATGAGTTCTGTAACATTCGATGATCGCGGCAAACCTGTTACATTAAAAGATCCTCGTTGGTTCAAGCGTGCAGAGCTTGCAGCTTGGGCAAAACATCGTCGTCAGAAAGAGAATTACCTGCTTTTCGGAGCACTCGGTAATAATCTGATGAGCAATACCCGTTACGATGTAACGTCTGGTATGGGCTTCTGGCAGATGGCTCACCTGGGTAACGTACACTATTATTCAAATCTGACCTTGCGTAAGTTGGAAGAATCGCTTGGCGAAATGTATTATGGTCGTGTTCCAATGGAACAGCGTTCAACTGACCTGTATACAGGAGAAGCCGGCTTCATCCTCTTCAGCAATGCTGTTGAGCAGAAGATGAATGGTCTTGGTGGTCTGATCCCACTGGATAAATTCATTACTGGTTCAGGAATGAATATGGGCTTTGGTTATCAGTTCAAGAGCTATATCATGCCGAACGGTGGAGTTATCACTTTAAAACATTTGAAAACCCTGGATGACTATTGCACTAAGCATGAGCGTGGTGCCGGCCGTTTCAGTAAAATGTCAGCAACATTCCTTGGAATGGACGTTTCTCCTGATGCGACTGAGAACGTGAAGATCGTTAAGCGTTCTACTCGTCCGGATGATTATTGGTACTATATCCCTGGTACATCATCTCCTTATGGTCCACAGAAAGGTGGAATAGCTGCAAGCAAGAAAGCGGGCTATGAGATGATCATCACCAGCCGTATTGGTCTGCATATGGAAGATGTCACGAAGTCTTTCATCTTGAAGCCGACATTTGAATATTGATCGTTAAGAATTTATAGATATAAAGGGCAGGCCGTTCCTGCCCTTTCTTTAGAACTTCTAAATTAACCCCAATGACAGAAAACACAGAAACCAAAGTGCCCAAGAAAGCGGCACCCAAGAGAGCAGTTACCAAGCAACCGCCGAGCATTAATGTGCCGGATATTATTGTTGATGAGGTAGCTCCTCTCACAGACATAAAAGAAGTAGCGGCTAAAGTTGAGCCGTTCCAAGTTGATAGAAGTGAATATCAGGATCGTGGCCGGGCAGCGGCTACCGGTAATCCGAATGAGGAATCTAAATTATCTTCTATCGATCAGCTCTTAGAAACCAGGAAGATCGCAGCCAATCTTCCTACTCCGGAGAATCCCAATGCAGGGAAAGTTATTAAAACCATTCACAAGCTTGAAAGGATGAAGAACCGGTTAGGCTTGCAGAATGTAAAGGACAAGGACGGTTTTATTCCTCAGATGATGCCGGGCTCTACTTATATGTGGGAGCCATCCGTTAAGAACGGTGGTGTGTATCTGACAGGACTTGATGATAAACCTGAGATCCGTGCAAGACTTGAAAAAGCCATGGGTGTCAGCCTTGCTCCGACAGCGCCGTTCTATGGTAATCTGAGATACAGGCTTGAAGATAAGCCACAGGGAAATATCATGAATCTCAGTGATCCCAATTACGGGCCTTATAACGAAGCGATCTATTACGCCATGACAGTAAGCCCTCTTATCTGTAATGGTAAGGAACAATACAGGGATGGTACAAAGCCATTTGCCGAATGGTTCATCGAGGACACTGAGGCAGATGCTGAAACTAACCAAAAGCTCTATGACATAGAACAACAGGTTTACGGTGCTTTCAGGGATATGACAGATGATAGGAAACGTAACATTGCCCGGATACTTGAACTCAAGGGAGTGTATGGCGTAAGTCCTAAAGTAATATCCAGCAAGCTGTGGGCATACATCAAACTTGATCCCAAGAATTTGGTATCCTTCATGAGAGTGATGGAGATGCATCCCGATGAGTTTGGTGCTCATTTGGTGTGGTCTGAAGCTATCAAGTATTCAGTTATCAAGATGGATATGCAGCGGAACTATACCTTCAGGGGAACGATACTTGGTGCTACGAAAGACCAGGTGATCTCCTTATTGCAGGATTATTCCAAGCAGAGTATCCATATCAGTATAAAAGATGATTTGAGAATTAAGAAAGAAACCTCAGCATGATAATAGTAGAATCTGGAGTAAAGTACAAGCTGGAAAAGACTGACGGAACAACGATCGACATCGATTTCTGTCATAAGGAAAATGGCATTTTCCAGCATGGTGTAACCAACGAAGAGCTTGTTAAGTTGCTTCGTGACCGGTTTCAACAGCTATTATTGAAAGAGGATTCTACAGAGAATCACAGGTGCCTGATTCATATTATGCAAATTGATATGCATTTGAGAAGCCGATCTGATTATAAACTAAAGAAACACGGAAACAATGGGGATCGAGGAAATGGTATACCGGTTCAAGATGGGGTTGGGAAAGCTGGACAGTAAGATCAAAACTGATGTTTCAGTTCCTAAGATCATCATATATCTCAATGAAGCGATGCACGAGCTTGTTGAGTTTGATTATTCGGTAGATCCCAGGAATCCGTTAGGCTTCGAGCAGACACAGAAGAGGATTGATGATTTGCAACGGCTGCATGTAACAGGTGAAAAGATGCTGCCGGTTAGTTCTCTGAGAGACATTTATAAATTCAACCTGAAAGGATTGAAGGAAGAATATCTTCATCTGACCAGGATAGAAATAATGGCGAACGGTAAGGTGTGTACCAATGTAGTTCTTTCGCATTCCAAGCAAGTACAGACAGATGATATCAATGTAGTGCTGACCAATCCGTACAGGAAACCGTCAATGTCATGGCGAAGGGCGCCATATAGATTCGCTTCTGATAACATTGAAGTATTCACAGCTGGAGAATTTTCGATTACTTCTGTGTATACCGATTATCTTCGTTATCCGAAGCCGATGGACATAGCCGGTTATGAGCACTTCGATGGTTCGCAGTCCACGGATATAGATTGTGAAATGCCTTTGGGCTATCAATCGAAAATAGTTAAGAGAGCAATTAAGAACGCAGCAGTAGGCATAGAAGATCCCGCCATAGACTTGAAAGTAGAACAAGCAGTCGATCAACCTTTGTAACGTAAATACCTTTCAATAAATACAGTTATGTCTATTTCAAATCTTCAGTTCCCGTATGCAATGGTATCTAACCTGACAGCTCTTCCGCTGTTATTGGATAATACCAAGAAGATAACTGATCTGGCCGTTGGTCAGATTGGTGCGTTTTACCCCACGACGGGCTTAGGGGCTACTCAAGCCGGCGCTGCCGGCGCGAGGACAATATTCTTCGCACAGAACTTAGGACCTAAGTTCGGTGTAGTACGGACGAAGCCAATCGATCGTACGAAGATCATTCGTTATTATGGTCAATCACCTGTAGCTGCAGTTAACCAGACCACGTATCTCGGCTATGATACAACAGGTACGTATACATCGCCAACTAATGATACCCGTAAGGGCTTCAGGGTTTCGATGTTGAATAAGGAAGTGGTTATTCCGATTACAATTTATTACAGGCCATTAAGCCGGTGGTATGGCTCCCGTAGCTATCATCACAGGATTGTTATCAATCTGGCTAATTGTGCATGTATCGCTGATCCATGTGCTCTGTATGCTGATCTTCCAATTGCCCAGGCTATCGCTGATTACATCAACAATGTTGGTGTACCAGTTGGCGGTTTTCCTGCTACACATGAATTGGGAGAATATCTTACAGCATCAGTTGTGCAGAATGGTGATGGTGGTGCAGGCGGCCCAATTGTAGCGGGTGTGAAAATAGATGCAAAACCTGTAGCAGTAGATCTCAATGATATCTGCTATCCAAATCAGTATTACGAAGCGAAGTGGGTACACTTTGTTGTAGGAAGTGCTCTTGCATGCGGAACGATCCCGGCTACTACTACGGTAGTTGCTAAGCCACCACAAGGTGTGGCTCCTGCAGTTCGTGAATTGGAATTGGAAGCACAAGGATATGATGTTGCTCGTGACAGCTTTGATCACCCCAAGTATATGAAGCTGGCAAATTATAAATCCTTTACTGTGGATGGTATAACCTATGATGGTTATTTCATTGCATATGATTGGGAACATGATACCAGTTCACGAGGGGCAACGAATGGTCTTATCAGTGAACGTTATCTACTGCAGATATATGCAAATGATGGATCAGGTACTGCATTAGAAGCTTTCCTTAATGCATGGATCGGGCCTGAAGGATATACTGCTGTCGACGTTTAATATTGATCACTTCATTATAAGGCCTTCCTTCTAATTTAAGAGGGTAAGGCCTTTTTCTTATTATGAGAAAATATATTCTGTGGTTGTTTCTATCATTGGTAATAAGCCTCAGCTGCAGATCACAAATGACTCCTGCAAGTGAGGTTGAATACTACAAACGACTTGTACATTCGAAGGATAGCGTTATTTTCGAATTGAGAATAATAGAAAATGGTTTAAGGAATACTGTGCAGATGAAGGACTTTCAAGTTGGCTTTTATCAGGAACAATACAAGAGTTTGCAGAATAGGAATAGAAAGAAGGATATCCTTGAACTGATCATAATAGTAGCAGCGACGTTGACGGGTTATCTAATTAGTCAAAACCTTTAGTTATGCATATTCTCGCTCTCGATATACAGGACAGTGTTTTCAATAGCAAGTATCTCTATCTGAATGACCTGTCCAGATACGATCCCGAATTACTACTTGCTCAGCAAAGGATCTGTATCGCTGTTCCAGGTTACGATACTTATACTGTCTTGTGGCCTGAGCGCCAGAAGACACTTGCCCTTGATTCTATTCTCCTGGGCATTACTACTGATACCTTATCCGATTTACCAGATGGTGTGTATGAACTTGAGTATTCTGTTTCTCCTAACAACGAGGTATATATCCAGAGGAAGTTCATGCGAACTTCTGCTTTATACCTGAAATGGCTGAATGAGAATCTGAAGACAGATGTAGAAGTTGAACGAAATTCAATTGACGATCGTGGTAATCTCGAACTTGATAAAAGGGTTAAGGTACTTACTCACACATTGACACTAATCACTGGCGCCAAAGCTTCGGCTGAAATATACAACGATACAGTTAATGCTGAGAAGATGTATAAGCAGGCGGTCTATGAGATAGATAAAATAAACGAAGATTACTTACGTAAACCCTTTAAAGATGGGATGTTGTGGTAACCAAGATTTCGTCCAGCAGCACGTTGTTACGAGGACTGCAGTGGTCAATTTAAGTGATTGCAAAGCGATCTCAGTTGACCTTCTTCAGATGTACAAGACTCCTATTGATTGCATCTTATCCAAAGGTATATGGGATCAGGTCGGCATCTCTCAGGCCGATTTAGTTGCAAGCAGTATGTTACTTGGAAATTATATTGCGGCCAAGCATTACAACCAGGATGATTGTACTTATTACGAGCAGTTGACGATCGTGAAGAAACAAATGTCGATCATCTTCGATAAACACGTTTGTATATGAACTTGGAAATGTTACTTGAATTACAAGGGAAGTATAATGGAGCGTTGGGCAATAAGATATATGTCGACATTGCAAGGTTGAAAACCGGTGCTAACTTCACACAGGTTTACCGGAAGGAGAAGGATGTGCTCCGGTCTATTGTACTTGGAAGTATAGTAGCCGGCAATATTCAGAACGGCCTTGACCTTTGTGATGATATTATCCTACCTGAAGGATTCACGATAGAGCAATTTGAAATATTCATAAGCAATTTAAAACTAGCATCTATATGAGTGGAGGAACTAATAAACCGTTGAATACATTTTCCCTGGAACAGAGCCTGTACTATGGGAAGAATTTATTCCAGAACCTTATTCGTAGTGGTGCTACCGGTAAGGAAATTGTTCAGGTTATTGATGTACTGATAGCCGGCATCAATAAACAGATTGGGCTTGAATGCTATGTGGGTGATGTGAATGCATGCAATCTGGAAGAGCAGACCAAGCTGTGTTTTATTCTTAATGATCACTTGCAGAAGATGAGTGATCTGTTGGCAGGCTTAAATCAATTACGCCTGCAGGTACAGGGTCTTAGCCCGGCTCCGGCGCCTCCTTCTAGCAATGGCGGTGGAACTAGTACTCCCACTAATCCTACGCCTGGTGTTTCAGATTCTTATTTCGTTAAGGTGAAGAATGATGCTAATGAAGTTGCAGGGCCGCTTATCGATAAACTAAAATCAAATCAACCTAACGGTTTACTGTATGATACTACTGATAAGGTATTGAAGATGGGTAGCTTCGTTCCTCCCGGGGCGGTGTTCATGATATCAAAGCGGTATCTTATCAACTTCGATGGTACAGGTTTAGGAAAGCAGGATACTGACTTCTATCCATTCGCTATTGCTGATGGAAGAAATGGAACGGATAACCTGTTAAAAGATGTGTACCTGAAGTTCCTCAGTAATACAAATGATGCAGATCAGGAAGGTGGAGTTGATGGCTTTACAGTTAAGCCTGCTAATATTGAATCAATGGCCTTTGGTATTACAGGAGCTATTAATGAAGCATTGGCTAATGTTGCTAATTTGAAAGTAGAGATGGCCATTCAAACGGGTGGTATTGGTGGAATGAGTGGTACATTCAAGTTCTATATAGTAAAAGATGCTTCTACTTTCTCACATGCTGATCTTGCCGTAACTCCGCCGGATGCGTTAAGGCACAGCCATAGTCATTCATTGAGTGCGACTCACAATAATGCATCTCCTGTACCTATTCCTTTAAATCCGAAATTTATTAAGCTAGTTCCAATTCAAACTATAAAACGATAATTATGAGCAATACTAAGGTCGTTGATATCCCTAACATAACTGATTGCGGCTGTCCTGATGAAACACAGAAGCCACTTAATGAAAGTGATGCCTCAAGGGATAGCTGTGGTGATCTGGCTACCTATCCTGAGCCATGTCCAAAGGGGCTTATGGATTTGTACTGTACCAAGTTTACAGGTAGTGCTGATGTGGTTTTCGGTGTTGCTCCTGGTGATCGCGGCTCTACAGTTCTTGTGAAGATCATGAATAAGATAAAGGAGCTTCATGGTCTTGGTGTTCCTTCTACTCTTCCGCTTGTTAATAATATTATCGTTTCCAATATTACTTCCACTACTATCAATTTAAGTTGGTTGGCTGTAGTCGGTGCTACTAAGTATGATCTTCGTTATCGTAAGGTCATTGGTCAACCTGACTGGCAGTATATTAATAACATTCCCGTTACTAATATTCAGCTTACCAATCTGCTTCCTAATACCAATTACTATTACCAGATAATGGCAAGAGATGCAGCCAGTGCTTATTCTGAATGGACTACACAGGCTACATTTAAAACATTGGTGCAGCTTTCTCAGATGACTACGCCAGTTGGTTTGGTAAGTACGCCATCTACTGTAATGGCCAATCAATTTACTGCTAGTTGGGATCCTGTACCTGGAGCAACTAGTTATGAAGTTCGAGTAAGGGTGAGTGGAGTTAGTGATATACTTTCTATCATTCCTGTACTTACTAATAGTGCTGTTATTCTTGTTTCAAATGCGGGTGTTTACTATGAATGGCAAGTAATAGCTAAGGGTAATGGTCTTCTTGATTCTGAACTAAGTGCTATAAGTGGTACAGCAGTAAAAGGAGAGCCTCCTAAGAATTTAGCAGTAAGTTCTATTACTGCAATTTCAGCTATGTTGACCTGGGAAGCTCCGTATTCAAATGCTCCTCTTAGATTTGAATTAAGGCTTCAGTCCGGAGTAGGTGGTACACTTGAGGCAAAGTCAGTCAGTAGCGATGCGGTTACAAGTTGGGCTATATCAGGTCTTACTCCGAATACAGTATATGAGATACGAGGCTATAACCAAACTAGTCCACAATCGGATATCGTTTATAAATCATTTGTAACCTTACCATAATGAAAGTAGATGAAGCGATATATATGGTGCTTGAAGCAATGAACATCTCATCCGATGATTCTGATATACCCGATCAGCTCGTGTATCAATGTCTGAAGGATGCCCGATCCGAATTGCTGAGCCAGGAAGCCAATAAAAGCCGGATGTGGGATACCAGTTACACGCAGACTATTGACCGTCTGCCTTTCTGTTATACGGATCTTTCGGCTTGTCCTGAGTTACCAAGTGGTGTAATGCTTCACAAATCCAAATTCAAAGTGCCTACGGGCATCAGTACCAATAACGGTGAAATGATAACAGGGCTTTATACGCTAAGTGGCGAATCAATAACCATAAAGCGTAGCCTTGATGATGTAGTCAATATGTTCCGGACCAGGTATGCGAAGAAAGAGAAGACAGCTTTCCGCAGAGATGGATACATATTCATTGTGGCTCATGAGAATCCTGAAACCTTCTATGGAGTTATAGAGGGCATTTTCCATGATCCTGAATTAATAGATGTGCTGAATAAATGCTGTGAGAAAGCAGATGATCTTCTGGATGAAGAATGCGGTTCAGTCTACGATAATGACTTTCCGCTTCCAGGGAACATCGATCGCAGGGTATTTATTCTGGCTGGTCAGATGGTAGGCCTGAGACTTGGTATACCAACAGATACGACCAATAACGCTTTATCAGAACAGCAGATACAACAGAGACCTAGATAATGAAGAATTTAGATGTAAGAGACTTTTATTACAATTATACGAGTACGACAGATAACCCGGTTAGTGAAAGGGAGTACTCGGCGATCCTGAAGGAGTATGGAACTGTCCTTCGGGAAATTGCTCTTGAAACAGGTAGTGTTGTAATTAAGAAGCTTGGGCTTCACATAGATCTTGTAAAGGTTATCAGCTCGAAGAAGTCAATGGATCACAGAAGGAGCATTGATTTAGGTCAGAAGGTCTATCATATGAACTATCATACTGATGGATTTACCTGCAAGATCGAGGGATACGTTAACCTGGTCAAGCATTATAAGCAGCGCCGGGATTACGTGTTCAGGAAGCATACTAAGTTGAAGCATGGGTTCAGAGACAGGTTGAGATCGAAAGCTCACATTTATCCTATTAAAATTGGTAAACGAATATGAAGTTTCCTTATATCTCAATAAAGCCGATAGTATCCGAAATGCAGGCACAGTACAAGCAGCTTACTGCAATGGGATCTATTGATGATGGAATGTGTTTTCAGTATGCAGCTTCTGCACTGAGGATCATTGGCGGCCATCATTACGAACCACATGGCGTTTACCTATATGTCTGCAAGCATGTTGCTCCGCTACCGAAAGACTTCTATACTGCAGCTCGCATCTATCAGTGTACCGATCCATATCCAAGAGGCCATTATCATGTGGGTGTCATACTCCATGCTTCTGGAACTGTTGGTTATCATTTCCCCCGGTTGGGTAAGATCCGGCCTGCAGAGGATGAGAATACCCTCAAGTATCTGGAAAGTAGGGAAGCGATAATAGATGATGAAGTGGGCTATAATGATCATGCTTACCTGTTCAAGATTCCTCCTGGATTACTTCATGTGACATTTGACAGGGGCCTTGTCGAGCTTGTATATACAAGGCTGAAAACCGAAGAGGATGGAACGCCAATGATACAAGACCATGAGGATATTATCAATGCGGCCAAGTTCTTCATGCTACAGGAATCCTTACGGGAAGAGTGGATACTTGGAAAGATACCGGACTATGTGTTCCGTAAGATCAGTGACCAGGCTGATACGTTTGTCGGCATGGCACAGAATCTTATGATCGCTGAAGACCCTGCTCACCTTCCATACCTTGTAGCAAAGCAGCAATCCAGACATTCAAACTTTAGATTATACTAATGCCAGCAAGAGAGATATATCAACAAGTTCCGGCATACCCTGCACTGGGTATGAAGCTGGATAATGATGTTCATAGCCTCAAAGCAGGCGACGTGACATATGCTATGAACTACGTACTTGGGTTCCGGAATAATAAGACCCCTTATTATTCATTCATGGAATCCAATGAGATCAATACCGTTCTTCCGAAAGGCAATGTCTATTTAGGTTCCTGCGCCTTGGAGGATCGTGGACGTTGTATCTTCTCCGTTGCTGGCGCCATAAGTGAGATCGGTGTAATGCGTGACGGTGTATATACCATGAAAGTACAGGATAAGTTTCTCGGCTTTAAAGCCAACTTTCCTATCCAGGCTGAAGCGAAGAAGAATATTCGCGGTGAGACTTATGTGTATTGGGTGGAAAGGAATAATCCCTTCCGGTATATGAATCTGGATAATCCGCCGGTGACCAATGGTATATTGAATACAGAGGCACTTAGCGTATTTCGTAATTATAAAACTCCCAATGTTGCAGTTACCGATGTTATTACAGGCGGTGTTCTCATTGCTGGCTCTTACTACGTATCAGTTCAATATGCAGATGCTAATGGTAACGGTCTTAGCAGGTGGTTTACTCCGATAGGGCCAATACCAATTTATAGAGATTCTATCAATCAGTCTTATGAGATGATATCTGGTAGTCCGGCAAGTGAGCCTACAAGTAAGGCAATTAAGATTTCACTTGCTAACCTGGACACGAACTTTCAGTATCTCAATATTGGTGTTACCAGAAGTGTAGTTGGAGCGAGGCGATCCTTCGTTGTATCTTCGGTTCCAGTAACTCAAACTGAATACCTGTATACAGGTGCAGAAGGAAATGAAGTCGAATTCAACATTGCAGAGCTTGGCTTATCGGCTGTTACTTACAAGTCAGCGGGTACTATATGCAATGTCGCAGGTCAGCTGGTGCTTGGAGATCTGAAACGCCGGACAGCATTTAATCTTCAATCTTACTTTCTCGATACTCATGTTCAATGGCAAGTGTATTATGCCAATCCTCAAGACCCGAAAGATTCTTATAAGAATCCATTGTTCAGTGCTTATAAGAAAGGGTTTGCCCGTAATGAAGTAGTGCCGGTGGGCATTGTGCTGAACTTCAAGGATGGTAGTAAATCGCCCGTTTATCATTTCCCTGGTGCAGTTAAGAACAGACCCGGCTTAACTCCACCTCCAACAGATAGCTTTAGACCTCCGAATAATAATATTCCATCAGGTCAGTGGGATTCTTATCAACATCCAAATCTTGGTAATGATGCGCCGATAGCTGGTGGTCCTACTCCTGAAAGATGGCAGATTTATAATACTGCATATATTACCGGAAGTGACTTGAATGCACAGCAATTGGGGCCCGGAGAATACGGAGAACTTTCGTACTGGGAATCTACTGAACGATACCCAAATCAGCCAGCTGTATGGGGTGCATTGGCAGGCACTCCGATCCGGCATCCGAAGATGCCTGATAGTACCGTTACACATATTCATGATGGGGAGAATACCTATAGGGAAATAGCAGAACCTGTTAAGATCAGAATACTTGGTTTACGGTTTCCCAATCTTCATGCTATTATTAATTCACTGCCGCAAGATGTAAAGGATGCGATCGACTCATGGGAGATAGTCAGGGGTGATCGGACATTCAGTAGTTCAATAGTGGCAAGTGGCTTATTCTATAATGTGTGGGTACAGAACTGGAAAGTTGATCAGAACGATGCAGATGATATTCGCATATTTCCGAATTATCCTTATAACGATCTCAGGCCAACTCCTTATCATTTAGGTGTGCCTCCAAATTCATATAATGTATACATGCAGGGAGAGTATCTTCATTGGCATCTTAGAGATACGTTTAACTTCTTTTCACCTGAAACAACATTTCAAAAGGCTTTCCTATCAGGAAGTGAGTTCATTGTTCAGTCTGTAGAGTTAGGTAAAACGGAAGGCTACTTCTCTTATATGCGGCCGTTCCCAATGTTGGCGGCTCAGAGTAATACGGGTGAGAATGCAGTAGCTGATGAGGATAAGTATGTGGTGCAATATTCATCTTACGGCTTTTATAAATCTTATGAGAAGCCATCACGAGGTAACTACCGGCGAGATGTAAAGGAAGCGATCTATATTCCATACTCAGCTCAGGTATCCGGTGCAAGTATTGGTTATAAGATCCATAACCTTCTTCGTGAATCTTCGGTATTCTTCGCACTTCATAAGGAGATTCCTGATACTACTAAGTTGGATACATCAAGAGCGATCTTGGATGGTTATGAGCATACCAATCTTAATAATCCATATCACATTGATTGGCCAGCCGAAGCCTTTGGAGCTAAGTTGGAGACTTATAATAATAACCGTTCTGTTGCCAAGTTCAGGAGAACAACGGCTTATTATGGTACGTTCCGTAATCCAATTCCGAATCAGTATGGCTCAATCTTCAATGTCAAGTATTATGCAACGGGCTATAATTCTTTCAATACTACGCCTACATCGATCGTCTTCGGTGGCGATGTGTTCATAACACTTATGAGTTTGAAAAGGTCATTGCCGATATACCAGGGCATGAAGCCTTATATGGATCAACCTGAAAGACCTGATATTGATTTACGGTATACAGGAACTATTGCTAAGACCCGATTCTATTATCGAAAGGATGATAAGAATGTGCAGTTGTATAGTGATATGAAGAGCTTCTCAGAAGATGGTGGTGGATATGTGTATACTATTCATTCAGGAGCTCCTTGCTTCTGGTGTGAATCAAGGGTTAATAGTGACCTTCGGCTTGCTGGCAATCTTGCAGAAGAAGCCTATTATCCCAATTTACAGGATGGTGCTATTAAGCTTGATGAATGGCAGGGCATTAAGAATATTGAAACCGATAACGGCTTTCTGCAGAATGAGGTTTATAATGAGCAGAACGACCTTATAGCTTTCAGTACATTCTCTCCTTTCTACGATCCGGTTAATGATATTGAAGAGGATTATTATAACCGGGCTATCTGGAGCTTGAAGCAATTGAACGATAGCTATGTTGATCAGTGGCTCATATTCAAGACTAATAACTATTGGGATTTCCCTAACAATAAAGGCAGGCTACTTGATATCCGCTACCTGGGGATGTTCAAGAGCATTTACAGATTTGAGAAAACGGTTTACATCGAAGGAGCTTACTCTACTATGGAGACGAGTGAGAACGATGTTCTTCTCGGTACGGGTAAGTTGTTCAGTCGCGAACCAGCTGAGCAGCTTACTACCGATATGGGGTATACCGGTACGCAATCACAATGGGCTTTTAATTCTACTCCTTTCGGTCACTTCATGGTTGATGAAAAGAGTGGATCTGTGTTTCAATATGTAAGTGGACTTAAGGAAGTATCAGCTAATGATGCTTCCGGATGGTTTGAAAGGAATATGCCTTTCAAGAGGCTAAAGGATATTCCACTGTTTCCGAACAGGGACAATCCGGCTAACCCTGATGGTATTGGCTTCTGTTCCGGGTATGATCACCAGAACAAACTCTTCATTCTTACCAAGCATGATTATGAACTTGTCAATAAGAATGATATTGGCCGGCTGACCTTTGTTGATGGCAGAATAGAATACGATGGTATTCCCATCAGTTTAAAGGATGATAAGATATTCGCTAATCGTTCATGGAGTATAGGCTACAGTCCACTTACTCAAATGTGGATCAGCTTTTATTCTTTCATACCAGGTGCTTACTTCAATATTGAGAATGGTATGTTCAGCATTCAGCATGAGATGGATGCTGCTTATCGTCACAGTGTCTCTCGTCATTACCGTACCTTCTACGGTAAGACTCATAAAGCTATTATCGAAATGGGTTATCCTTCAACGGGAAATTCAGGATATACAGATTGGGCCAAGTTGAATGCCCGTGTGTATAAGTATCAGCGGGATGTATCAAGTGAGTTTCCAGATGTGATATTCACCCATGGAATGTTCTATAATGATTACCAATGTACCGGCAAGTTGCCGCTTATTGTTGAGGATGAAACGAAGTTGACTGATATCCGAAAGAATTGGTTCTCCAGGGAAACGGCCAAGAGTATTGTTATCCGTAGAACGTCGGAGTACTGGGGCGTGAATGAGATCTATGATATCAGTACACAGAATAAGTTCTTCCTTACCGATGACTGGGCATTAACGAAAGCTGAATTCCCGATCGACAAGGTTGTAGATCCGGCAATGATCGACTTTACGAAGGACTATAAGGATGTAATACAGCTGAGGGATACATGGGTAAAAGCAAGATATTTCTTCGATAATAGTGATCCATTATATAATCTGGTTGTATATGTCACTGCAGTAATGGAGCGACTTACAGTTAGATAATTTATCTTTCACATCTAATACTTTAAGCTATGGGACCGTATGAATGGTATGATACTACAGCAACCACTGCTCCGGTTACTAAGAAGAAGCCTGCTAAAACGCCAGTTACAGGAACGGCTGGAAGTGCAACAAGTATCGTGGGTGCCGCTTCTTCAGCAGCCCCTTACATTACATCATTGGTTGATAACGATCCGGGTAATCTTCCAGCAGATGAACAAGCTGCAGGATATGGAAGTGCTATCGGTGGAACTATCGGATCGATAGCTCAGCTTTGGTTACCGATACCTGGTCTCAGCGAAGCAGTTGCTGGTGTTGGTGGTTTACTTGGTGGTGCAATAGGTGCTGAAGCAGGTAGGAAACAAGCAGCAAAGGAGAATGCAGCTTATGGTCGCCGCAGATGGGGAGCGTTCAATGAGCAAGCGAATGTAGATCCTTATGGTGCTGGCAATTCAGCATACATGGAAGAAGGTGGTTTAACTGATATGGGCTTGAGTATGTTCATGCTCAATACCAAGTTGCCTGTTAAAGCGAAGATCAATCCGCTTGATACCAAACTTATGGTACAGCATGGCATCGTTCCAGGATCAGTTCCAAGTTCTGAAGAGATAGGAATGTATGCCGCCGGTGGTCTTACAGGTGGTGGAGAAGAACCAAAGCCAGTTAAGAAGAAGCCATACAATCCAAATGTCTATAATACTGAAGATGAGATACAGGCTGCTAATCAGCAAGCAAAGGGTATCATTGGACGCAGAGTTAATATGGATGATCCGACTCAGGCTTATTTAGCTAACAATGCAGTAGTAGCAAGGAAGGTTGGAGATCCCAGAGTACCATTTATATATCCTCAAGGCCGTCCGGCTAATGTTGAGAATCTACCAACAAGGCTTCCACCAGGTATAACTATTGATCAAGTTGAGAATACATCTGAAGGATATGGATATTGGCATCCTCAGAATGGCAACTTTATTAAAGTTGATCCAAGTGTATACGCTACATCCAAGCAACCGGTAGTACCAAAGGATGCCCTTGCCAAGTTTAAGAAAGGTGGCAAGACCTACGATTACTATGCTCAGGGTGGTATGACCAAAGGTGATCTTCAGACCCATGCACTTAACCAGATAGTATATGACGATGATGAGCTACCTGTGCTTATGATGAGGAAAGGTGGCAAGAACTGGATTAAGAAAGCAGTTAATCCGAAGCATAAGGGTTACTGTACTCCAATGACCAAGAAGACCTGTACGCCAAGACGCAAAGCCCTGGCGAGAACATTTAAGAAACATCACGGCTTTCATAAAGGCGAAGATGGAATGTTAACTGACCCAAATCAAGAAGCTATGATAGATCAACAAGGAGCTCCTGAAGAAATGCAGCAAGCAGTACCCAAGACTTCGGTTGTCAATATCGAACTTGGAGAGCTAGTTGTCAACCCGGAAACAGGAGAGATCATTAAGGAATTTAAGAATACTTCCCGCTATTCAAAGCATGCGGATAATCCGAAGAAAGAGCCAGCTGGTAATTTCGTTACACTGCCTACCAGTGTAGTTGTTATTCCAAGAAAGCTGGCTAAAGGATATAAGGAAGGCAACAAGCTTACTCAGTCAAGTATGCTTCGCCAGATATTAATGGATCAGATGAAACGCAAAGCTGAGGGTGAAGAAGAGACTACGCCGGTGGGTGATGTGCCAATAGCTCAAGATGGTTTCTATAATGGTTATGGGCCTGGTCCAATGCGTCCTCGTACTCCAAACTTCGTTACGGGTATGTGGTCAGATGGTACGCCAATGGGAGATCCAATGAATCCGGCTTCTCCACTTTTCCAATGGACGCCTATACCACCAAATGTAGCAGCTCCTAAACCTGTTAATTTAAGTACATCAGCTCAGTGGATGGCGAAGAATTATCCTTCACCAACAGATTATAGTGCAGTTCCGGCATATCGGAGAGGTGTTAGTCCATCTCAAACGGTACAGGACAGGTTGAATACAGATCCTAATTTTCCTGCTATTGGTTATACTCCGGGTACAACAGTAGGTGAAAGGATAGCGGCCAGAACGCCAGTTACTCCGGGTTCGATATCTCCTTTCCTACAGGGTGAAATGGAAGCAGGGAGATATGGTGGTGTAGATGATAATGGCGGATTCTATGATAATAATGATCCTTCAGCACTTGGTCTTGTACAAGGTTTGCAGTTCATGCCTGCAGCTATGCAGTTGATGGAATCATATCGCGGTAATCCGGATCTTAAGATGGTCACTAATCCTGGATTTGATCAAGCCCGAAGCTATGCTGCTCAGATGCCAACGGATGTAAATTATGATGCGGCTTTAGGTGCACTTGGTCGTCAGTTCACTGCTCGTAACAGGGCTCTCATGAATTTCCGTAGGTCAGATGTAGCCGGTGAAATGGCCACAGCTTATGGAGATACTATCAACAGAGCCGGTGAAATTGAAATGGGTGAATATAATCAAGAGGAACAATTGAAGGCCGCTAAGATTAAGACCCTCGGTGATCTGGCTATTGGTCAGGGTGCTGACTTCCAGAAAGCTCAACTCGAATACGATTTAGCTAAACAACAGGATGCTGCAGCTCGTCGTGCATTAAGGCATGCATCTATCGGTGAATCTACAGCCCGCATAGCTAAGAATTATATGGATATGGAGAAAATCAAAGCAGGCAATGAAATGACTGACCTGTTCAAAGCCAATCCATATATGAAGCAGTTGATTCAGGATAAACCAGGTGGTGTAGAATTCATGGTCAATTATCTGAATGAAACTTATCCCGGCATGAACGTTACCCCTGATGTGATTACAAGCATGATGACTGAAACAAGCACTACTGTTAATCCTATGACGGGTATGCCTAAAAGCAGAACCAATAGGAGCAGAACTTATCGTAAACCAGCTACTAAGAAAAACACTAGATAATGGCTAATCGGTTTGATAGATACGTCGCTACTGAATACGTTGGTATGCCCGTTGATTATTACCAGGCTGCTCTTATGGGTAGAGAGAAGAAAGCCATGGATGAACTTGAACTGCAGAAGCAGCAACTTCAAGCATACGGGCAGATTACCCCAGTTGGTGCAGATGCAAAGGCGCTGCAGCAACAGATACTTGGTGGTGTAAGAAGCAGGGTAGCCGGTGTAGCTAAGAAGGATTTGCGTACACAGGATGCATTGAGTATGCTTCATGGCATTGTCAATGATCCGGAAGCTATCATGGCAAGCCGCAACTTCATGCAAGATGTAGCTGACTATACTAAAGCCGATAAGACCTATACTGACTATGTGAAAGAGAATCCCAATGATGTAAATGCTCTTCCTTTCGTGAAGGCGATGTATAATCTTGGTCTGCAGACAGGTGATCCTACCAAGTATAAGCCCGGAGCTTTCTCAGGTATCGGCCCATTCACTAAGTATTATGACTGGAAGAAACGCTATAATGAGATAGCGGCACAGGTTAAGAAGAGTGGCTTCTACAAGGAAACTCCTATTGCCGGTGATTATATACAGGGTAAGGGCGAAGAAGGTGTGTATGAAAAGCAGATTCATGATGCAGTAATGAAGCAGCTTTCTTCTGATTCTGATGCAGTACAACAGATTCAAAGGGAGATGGAGTACAATGCTTTCAAGAGTAATCCTACCGATCCAAATGCTTACTTTAAGAATGTACAGCTTGGTGATGTGAAATATGCCAAATCACAGTTTGATCAGATAATGCGTATCAAGACCGACTTCAATGATCCATCCAGAGATAAGGATCTCCGGGCTGAATTCAGACAGCGATTCATTGATGCCGGTGTTCCTGTTCCAAGTAAGAAGGAATTCGATAAAGCCTTTGGAACATATAGAATGAATACGCTTAAGGATGCCAATGAGCGATTAACAGATATCCAGAATCGGGTATTGAATATCGGTAACACTGATCCCAGGTCATATGCTACCAACAAGTTTGTTGAAACGGCTGTACAGGGAATAGCTGAAACTCACAGTAGCTTATTCAAGAAAGAAACACTTAAAGGTGATTCAGCGGCTATAGCTGCCAAGAATCGTGCTTTACGCTTATGGATGCATAACGATCGGAAAGCACAGATCGATAATGCTATTGCTGCAGATGCTAATGTTCGCATGAGCCAGGACAATATCATGAAGCGTGGTGAATCCTATACAGCGTGGAATGATCCTAAGATATTCAAGAGTACCGATATGCAGGGTGTTAATGATGATGGTACAGTAAGTGGTGCTCCTGAGAAAGAAGGTTTCGTGGAAGATATGTTCAAGGATATAGGTTCTGCTTTCGGATTTGTAGATGAAAAGAAAAGGCAAGCACAACAGATTGAAAGAAGAAAGTATGAAACTGATAAGGACTACAGGCAGAAAGTTGATCAGGCTAAAACGGTTAAAGCTGTTACTTATCTTGAAAGTAATTATGGTAATGTACTTGGGCCTGCTCCTATGCGTAATGATATTGTAGGTACACAGAAATACCTGGCTGCAGGTAAGAAGTTCATGGGTGATATGAAAATGAAAGGTCAGCAAGTTGCGCCTACTATATTTCATCTTGATGCTTTCTCTGGTAATGGTGGAAGGCCAGCGCCTATCAATAAGAACATTTCAGAGAGCTTGTCACAGGCTGAGCATATCTATACTGCCGGTGGTGATGGAGATGAGAAGACTGACTTACTTAAGAAGAATAGTTATAAGGTGGGTTCGAAAGAAGGTCTTTCATTAAAGGATGCTATTGCTGAAACTAATAGTGTGGCACTTGTAACTGATAGCAGATTTGGTAATCCGGCTTTCCGTTATGAACTGCAAACCGATAAGGGTTTGGAAGTAGTATATGTTGAAGCTCGTCCTGATTATGGTGGTCCAATCAGCAAGGTCATGGAGACTTATAATGTAACATCTAATGCCCATCAGAATAAGCAAGGGGCTAAGGTCATTAATATAAATACACAACAGGGATCAAGACCAGTTGTTATAGAAACTGTAGCTCCAAGTAGAACAGGTGAGGGTGGGCAAACCATCTATGATTCAGGCGCCGGTGGTATGCAGAACTTCGTGTATGCTGATCCTAATCATCCTGTCCTACAGCAGTTCGCTGACCAGGCAATGAAAGATGCCAAGATAACTTCTACACAGCAGTTGATATCATATGTGAATAACGCTTATACTCAATATAAGAATGGTAATGCCAAGTATCAATTGGATCCTAAAACCAATTTAATTACTACTCCAAGCGGCCTTAAGATACCGCCTATGAAATATGTCCGTGTGGATAATCCTAATCTTGCCGGTGCTGAGAAGTATGTGCTTGTTGCTCCGGATGGATTAACTATTGGTAATACCAAGATAGGTGGATCACAAAGCATGAATGTTCGCGACTTCGAAAGGATGGGCATTGGCAATATGATCACTGATCCATCCATGCAGATGTATAGAAGATTCCCACCATCCCTACCTAAACATTTGAATACAGGTAGTTACTTTGATACTTATGATGAAAGTGACTATGTTCCTGAAGACCCATCAGATAACCAAGAGCCTTAAATAACTAGAATATGCCCGATCCAAGACCATTACCCAAGATAAGTAAAGTAGATGCCCCTGGACAGGGGCAAGTTCTTAGTATACTGGCTGGTCAATACGGTCAGAGCAAGTATGATGTAGGTCAGTCACCTTATCAGCAGGATAACCTGATGGCTAATCGTGCTCAGCAGCAATCTAATTGGAGGGCTATGGCCAATTCACTGCAGCAAAGTGTAGTTGGTGAAATACTGGGTGGCGCATTACAGGGTGCTGGAAGTATTGTAGATGCTGTTACCGGTACAGATTATCAGAATCCAGGAATGTTATGTCAATGGGGTAGCGACTTACAGGAAAGCATGAGGGAGAAAGCTCCGATATATGTTGATCCTAATAGAGATGGCCCGGGTAATATGGAATGGTGGATTAAAGGATTACCCAATCTGGCTACTACTGCAGCTATGCTTATACCTGGTCTTGGTGTTGCAAAGGGCGTTGGAATGGTAGGTAAAGCATTACGGGCGAGTGAACTTGCTATATCGCTTTCCGAAAGAGGTCTTGGTGCATTGGCTATGCGGCATGCTGAGAACTACATGGAAGCCTTCCAGAATAGAAAACAGGTGTATGATGATCTGTTAGGCCGTGGCTATGATGCTGATAAAGCAAGTATAGCTGCAGATTACGCAGGCGCCTTGACCTATAAGATGAACTATGGTAACCTGCTTTTCGACTTTATACAGTTGAGTGCGATCATGAAGCCACTGAAAGGCGTGAAGTTCACACAAGGAAAAGACCTGGGAGTGATCGATCGGATGAAAGCAGTTAACGAAGCTGGCTATAAAGTAGCCAATCGTGCAGTTAAGGACTTTGGAGCTACCGGTATCATGGATGGATTGAAGTGGTGGGAGAAGAGTTTAGTGTATGGTACTCGTTATGCATCTCCTGTTATTGCTCAAGGTTCTGAAGGTATCGAGGAACTTGTCAATAACTTCTCACAACAGGAAGGCGTTTACCAGGCTAACAAGATCGCTAAAGGCGAACAGCCCGATAAACCAATATGGGAAGGTGGTGACACAGAATTCTTCGATAGGGCAAAGGATAGTGTGTTCAGTAAGTCAGGTAAGGAATCCTTCTTCTGGGGTGTGATGGGTGGCGTTGCATTCAATAAGGTCGGTAGCTTAATGAATATGGCTATGGATAAGGAGCATCGTTCACAACAAGCGATGCAGATAGCCAATCTTGATAACCGGAAGAATGTTATCGCTTCTACACTTAAGACGCTGGCTGATCCGGAAGCTACAGCAAGTGAGAAAAGGGAAGCTCAGTTCTCTTCTGTTTTCGATCTGGCCCGTAATTCAGTAATCAGTGGCAACGATGAAGTGCTTATAGATGCATTGAATAGCCCTGAATATCGTAAGATACTGCAACAGGAATCCGGCATAACCGATGAGACATTGTTCCAGAAGAAGATCGATGAGATCGCTGAAGATGTTCGCTTCATACAGGACAGTTATTCCAAGTTCGTCGGTAAGGATATGAAAGCTGTCAACCAAGAGATCGAGAAATCCAATTTCAATATGTTCAGTGCAAAGGAAAAGGATGCTCTTGGTGAAAGTGAGGAGATACATGAGCTGGCTACTCCGGAGAATCTATACTTTAACTGGCTCAGCAATTCAAGACAGGCTACCGATTACATGGTACAGCTTGATTACTTCGCACATAAGAATGATCAGCTTAACAAGGAAACCAATTTCGAACTTGAAAAGCTGCTCAATGAAACGTTTGGTGATATGTCCATGGAGCAGAAGAATGCGGCAAAGGCATATTACCGGAAGTTGGGTGTTGATGCCAATATTAAACATCAGGAATCACAGTTAAAGCAGGCTAAGAAAGCCGGTGTTAGTAAGGATAAGGTAGATCAGATCGATGCGAATCTTAAGACCCTGAAAGATATCTCTCAGCGATATGATAAGATATACAAGGAGCAGCTTGATGTGATGAGGGAAGCTGCAGCTACCAAGATATTCGGTGAAGGTGACTACTCTGAGAAGACCGATGCTGAAAAGGAATTCTCTGCAGCACTTGCTGAAGGTGACTTCATAGTTAAAAGGGATTCTATCGTGAAGGATGCCGAAAGAATGAACTTCAATGTTGTCAATCGTAATGTAGATAAGCAGGTATATGCACAGGAAAGGGCTAAGGCTATCAATGATCCTGTAGCCTGGCATCGGGAATATGCCGATAACAATACCCGGATTCAGGCTTTCCTTCAGGAAGAGAAGCGACTTGCTATTGAGTTCGGGATACTTCCTACGGATTCACAGGAAGTCAGAGACTTTAAGATCGAAATAGGTACACTGGCCAAGAGTGAGGATCCAGAATCTGAGGCCATGAAATCATATAGGAATCACTATGGCAACTATTCACAGTATACAAACGAAGATCAATTCAATTCCACAGCGGCTGCTATACAAGCCGAGCTTGATAAGTTCGATTTCTCTAAACCAGGTGAGTTTGATAAGACCACTTATCTCAAGCTTAAAGGTCAGCAGCGTGCACTTATGCAGGCAAGGGCTGAGTTCAATGAGAGGCAGAAGGCAGCAACCGCGGCTGCAGCAGCGCCATCAGCTACGGGAACAACTACAGTTAGTCCAAGTACCGGTGGTGTAACCAAAGTACCGGGTAAGGTAGATCCGAATCATACCAACTTTAAGAAGCTCATTGGACTTAATGAGTTTTCAATCTCAGTATTCGGTATGGGGCAACCCAATTTAGAACCTTATGATGCAGCTACTGACTTGCGTGTGGATAGTTATATGGTTGTAGCGAAGGAAGATTATGAGTTAATGCAGAAGTTCAAGCTGGCACATCCTGAGCATTTCAATGATATCGTACGGTTACTTGAGATAGCCAATCTCAATGGTGTTGTTGATTCAACAGGTGAACCTGTAAGCCTGACACATTTCAAGTTCGATGAAACTGAGATACCCATTATTGTAACAGCAGATGGCAAGCGTAAGCTCGATATGGCTACTGCTATTAAGAAGCCGTTCCTTCCGGTACTTGACCATATCCAAGAACTGAAAGACAAAGGGCAACTTGATCAGAATCCGGATATGAAGCTCTTCGATTCTCTATTCAACAGATCCTTTAGCGGATTAACTAATCCTGCATTTGCTTTACGCTATGATACAATGCAGAATTCACTTGAATCACTTATTAAGCTCAATGCCTTTAATCCGAAAGAGCTTATTGATATGTATACGACTGAGGATATCAAGAGTGAGATAGCACAGACGTTTGATAAATTACCGATGGAGAATTACCAGGACTTCTTCGATAATGCAGTTGAAGCTCGTCAACGGTTAACCAATATCTATAAGCAGCTTAACAATGTAGATGTTGTTCTGAAGGAAGATACAGTAGCTCCAATTTATGCCCCAGTTCTTAATAAGGATGAGCAGGTAATTGTTGGTGAGGTTGAGCCGTTGAATGATGACAATCTTAATGCTACTGAACAGGAGAATGGTTTAACTACAGAACAGATCATTGAGAAACAAGCTGGCGATGCAAGTACTCAGATCGAGAAGATGGTAACCAACGGAAAGCCTGTTATAAATGATAATACCCAGATAAGGATCGAAGGTCTGTATAGCATCTTCAGTAAACTTGATAAGGGCCGGCCTGCAGAATGGACGGATGGTAAATTCAAACTTCCATTACTACGTCCGGATAATGAACTTGACTTCTACAACTTTGATAAGTGGGGGCATGTTGGTAGTCCTTATTATCTGCAGCCGGATGATAATATCAAACTTGTTCGTACAGGTAAAATGAGATCTAAGAATCTCAAAGGCCTGGTCACAGAAGAATATGAAAGCGTTGAAATATATAAAGTAGCTGATGATGGTGTTGAGGTCTTCCTTGGCTACTTACCATATATGACCGATATCGAGCATCGTGAGAAAGGATGGGGCATACCACAAGGTGAGAAGCGTGATGCAGTTCGTGACTTGTATGTTAATATCCGCAAGGCATTCCCCGAAAGTGGTATACTGAATGCTAAGGCATCTCCAATGAAGATCGGTGATCTTATCTTCAATCATTCTGAAGCTATCGATCCAGAAGGTAAGAAGAGGGTATATGATTATGGTTCATTAAGTGAGAGCTTCCAGCTTGAGAATATCAATCAGCGATACGATAAAACAAAGTCCAATGTATACCTGACTATCATGCGGGCTGTGGGTGTAGATAAAGCGGCTTTAAGTGTAATGCGTGGTGCCAAGTATGAGACATTTGATAAGACCCCCAATGGTGAGAACATTCACATCATTGTTCGTGACGAATATAACAAGAAGAAATATGTAGGGCAGAGCTTTGCTCTTGTTCCTACTAATACGATTTACCAGGGCAAGCATGTTTACTATGCTGTTCTGGTTGGTGGCCGGAGATTGGGCGACTTTAATCCTGTAGCTGGCAAGTATAAGAATAAGAACATTGTTGAATCGATCATTGAAGCAGTTCTTAAGCCTGCAGATAATGATGCATTGATAAGAGAACTATCATCCAAGATAGGCGGCTTTGGATTCAAGCCCAACATCCCCGTTATCGATCAACCAAAGGCGTTAGTTGATTTCTATGAATTGGTACCAACAATTATTGGCAAGATCGTATATGCCAATATACAGCCAAGTGAACATGGCAGTGCTCATGAGTATACCTATCCTTTCCGTTTCACTTATATCAATCCTGAGACCATTAAGAAGAACATGGAAAGAGATCCGGCCATGAAGAAGAAGATGGAGATCGGTGGCATTGTCAATAAGTACGGTTCATTCGTTATGGAAATTGGTGGTGGAGAGAAAGCATTCCAAGCTGTCGGCCAGGTAACAAATGCTAAATGGACTGAGATTGCAGCTAAAGCCAAACCGATATTGGATAATAAGCCGCTTCGTGTTGACAATAGTTATATCAGTCATAATGTTAATTCTGGTCCTTATAGTATTCCTTTCTTCAATAAAGAAGGGGATCTCGTTGTTGAGGAGTTCCCAAGTTATCTGCATTACCTTGATGAGAAGAAAGCTCTTGCTTCTATCGTGCAGGGTGTTGATATCAACGGTAAACGATTCTACTTTACGCCTGGTACTCCATATATGCGTGGTGTATCTGAAGGTCAGGCACAGAATTATAACCCGGCGCCGGCTGTTGTAAAGGTTAAACCTGAAGATGAGAATCCGCTTAATAGCTTATTCGGTGAGAAGCCTACATTCGAACAAGGTGTTGCGAATGCTTCCAAGCAAGCTCAGGAAGAAAAGAAGGAAGAGATTAAGGCTACGGCTCCTGAAATTACACTTCAACCCATTGAAGTTATTGTTACCCCTACTGCTACTGAGCCTGCAGCTAAGCAACCAGAGCCTGTTAATGATGTGATATCAGAAGCCGACTATAAGAAGTTCATTGATTTCGGTGTGGTATCAGAAGCGTTACTTAAGACCATTGCGGATAAGGTGAAGAATCAACAGCAACTATCACCAAGAGAACTTGAGATATTCACTGATAAGACCAGTTACATTAATAAGATCATTGCAGCTGACCAGGCACAGACTGTTAAGGATTTAATAACTGAAAAGGAAGAGATCGAAAAAGCTATTGCTAACGATAAGAAACGTAAGGACGCTGAGAAGGTTGTAACAGCGGCTATGGAGGATCTTACTACTGAAGAGAAAGATACCATTGCTCTTGTATTCGATCAGAATAAGAAACCCGATGAATCATTAGAGAGTTTCGTAGCTACAGCTGTAGTTAATGAGCAGAATAACAGAGCTCCGTATAAAGGCGACAAGGGTATCATTGCTAAGTTCAGAGAGATACTCAGGAAGATAATGAAGACCTTCCTGTTGATTGGTGCTATCAGTTCAGTTTATATCGGGAGTAGTTCATTGGTTGTTCCTAGTAATATTAAGATCAGCCCACCAACAGGAGTTCATATTGACCTTTCTTCCCCTGGAAGTATTCAGACAACGATCGGTGAGTACCATCAGGGTATGTATAAGAATACGCCGTATTCAATCCTTGATAAGAAGACCCGGGAAATGTATGTGTATGATAGTTCCGGTGTAATGATTTATAAAGGACCGGCTCTTATGGGTGCTACAGAAGGTAAGGATACACTTACTACTGGAACGATGAAGCAGTTCTGGGAGTTCACTGAAAAGGTTACGCCTACAGGTGAATTCAAATTACACAGGGAAGCAGATTCAAGTTATGGAGCTAAGTATAGTTTCTTTCTTACTGATCCCGATGGTAAGTATGTTAAACCAAGCCCTTCCTTCGCTGTTGCTTTCCATAGTACATCTCAGTTACCGGATAGATTAGCGGCACTGGCTACAGGTGATCCGGGTGACAATGCCATTAGCTTTGGTTGTGTTGCTGTAGGTAAATCAGATTTCACCCAACTTGAAGGTAAGATGGGTGAAGGGGCTCACATTTATATACTTCCTGATAATTCAAATCGTGCATTGTATGAATCATTTCTTAAGGAACGCTATACCAATCCTAAACTTACATTCAAGCAGTTCCTTGAGAAGATAACCAAGCCTGCAGAGCAAGTACCAGGGAAAGAGAATCTTCCGCTTGAAGCCAGTATGCTTGCCAGCCTACTTGCTGTTATTCGCAAGCGTAGGGGTGAAGGGGCAACATTCACTGATGAAGATATCGCTGAACTTGAAAAGCGATTAAAGGAAATCAATGATCAGCTGGCTGCACAGCCTAAGCAATCAGATGAAACGATCGATAAGAATGAATTCTATAAGTCAATGGCTGAATCTAATAAAGCAGTTCAGCCTGAGACTAAGGAACAGCCGGAAGAGGAACTTCCATTCGATCCTAACAAGATGTTCCGCAATCCTACTGAAACTGATATGGTGCCGACATCCAATCAATTGACCGTTGTAGAGAAGTTCATGGACCCGTATATGTTCAAGCATCAGCCGGCGACATATAATAAACTGACAGGTGTGGCAACTAATGTCCTGTTCGATGTACTTCATGCACAAACCGGTGATGAGATACACTTGAATAAGCAGACATTGAAGAACAGGTCTATTGAAAGATTGAGGGATCTCATTACCAAGAACAGAACATATCTGCAAACTGTAGCGAAGGATTGGAAGACCGATGCTGATCCGGATAAGAGGGCTCAGTATGCTGAAGCTGAAACAGCACTGGAGTACCTGAAGTATCTTAATTCGACATTCGATAAGGACTTCATGCCATCATCAGTAAAGCCACTCATAGGTAAGTTCGAAGGATATTTCAACTTAGCCTTCGATCGACTATTCGCATATAAGGTTGTCCGGTTCTCACACTATGTGGATAATGTAGTTATCGAAGATGAGGGCTATGCAAAGCGTGTACGCCATGATGATAACTGGTCAGCTTATATCAATCCAAAGGATACAGTTCTATTCAGGGCTAAAGTATTCCTGTCAAGGATACCAATGCGTGAGCCCAATGGTAATATCAAGTATAATGAGTTTGGCATGCCGGTTTATCATTCCCTGGAACAGATGTATAACAACATCTTCGCTCAGCCGGATAAGATAAGACCTCGTGATATCGCTGAACATCTATTGGATGATCAGCAAACTAATCCTGTTCTTAAATCAATTGGATTAACACTTGAAGAATATAAGGAAACGCATCCTCACCTGTATGAATCAATGTTCAATATGCTGGCTTCATCTCTATTACTGCAGCGCAGGGATATGATGGTAAGCTCAGCCAAGACCAATGAAGATGGCGGCTTGGATGTGTATCTGTACAATCTGAATCGTCAACAGTTGGAAGAGCAGCTGCTTAATGTATGGGATGAGAACTTCAAGACCTTAATGCCATCGTATTACAATATCGAACAGGAGATGGATAAGGAAAGTGGTGTAGTTGTTACCAAGATACCTAGCCTGAAAGAAAAGGAATTATCTGTATTCACTACATCAACCAAGCCGATCGAAGTTGATTATGTCAGCTTTATAGATCCCGGTAAGGTGCTTGAAGAAGACTTCAATAACGATGAGATCAATCATACTGAGTTCGAAGATCGCCGGGCTGACTATAAGATGGAGTTCCTTCTCCGGTACTTCCAGCAGCTGCAGAAGTTGATCAACAATACTCAAGGTAAAGCACAGCTTCATATACCATCAAGCGTGACATTAAGTAATAATGTTACCGTAAGTAAGGAAGATATCGCGACACTACTTCGCTATATCAATATACCATCTAACATTGAAGTAGATGGCTATACGGCTTCTGTTATCAAACCGAAGGAAGGTGAAGGATCTGAAATGTATCAGACCAAACTTGGTTCTGTACTTCAGGGATTGGAAGATGTACTCAAGACTCCAAGTGTTCGCAATGTAAGCCCGCAAGCGTTATTCATAGCTGGTCACTTAATGGATCGTTTAGGATTACAACCTAACCAGGACTTCAAGCAAAGTGGCCGTTCACTATATGAACTATCGAAGAATTATGGTGCAATGAAAGCCATTGATTCTAAGAATGCTCCTAACCTGAAACAGATCCTTACAAGTAAAGTAGTAAAAGGTATTGGTACCAGATTAATCAAACCAGATGCTATTGCCGATGGTAAGACTGAGTTCAAATGGCTTGCTGATAGTATGGAGAATCCTTTCGGCAGAGACAGGATCGCTATGAGAGACTTAGCGAAAGGACTCAAATCATGGTGGCCTGGTCTTGTCAGTATCAATATCGTTAACAATGATGGAGAGAATGAGTACACTGTAAACTATCATACGGCGCTGTCCAACATGGTTGCCCGTATAAGATATGATGCTGAGTATCGTAATAGCTTACTAAATAATCCATTCATTAAGAACAATCCTTTCCTGAAGAACATGATCGATCCGGAAGGTGACCTTAATGAGTTTGCACTACAATACAATGCCGGCTTTAAGATTGGGCAGAAGTCCTATAATGTTAAGAGTGTAAATGAGTATATCTATCCGGCTATGGCGTACACTTTCTTTCAGCATGGTGAATCCGCCGGCACTGCAGGTGTTCGTACCACAGGTCGCTTCCTTACACAGCATGGAGAATCTCATGTTACTCCATCCATAAGAGCAAGGAAAGTACAAGTTGATATTAAGTTCAGGGAAGATGAAAGTGGTAAGATCCGTATTGTGACCAGGCCGGAGATGGAGGGCAATAGTCCTTTCTTCGATAGTGTTGCCGGTGCATTCAGGAATGAACTTAACAGAGTATATACGGCTCAGCGTATCTATGAAGCTACACAGAAGATACTGGCTGATCTGGTAGAGAAGCAGCCGAATGTACCAAGAGCTGACTTAGTTCGTGAAGCCGGTTTACTTGCAACTAAACGACACAATGCACAGGAAGGATACAATTTCCATATCAAGGGTGAGAAACTTATACCAGGTGCGGCAATGAAGTTCATCTACTTCGGTAAGGAGATGTTCAATGATACCAAGAAAGTTATCTATGGTGAAGATGGCCTGCTTAAACCTGAGTTCATTGTCAATGATACAGTAGATGCTAACAAGGCTACCGATCGCATGCTCAATGCTTATCTGGATGACTTCCTTACTGAGATGGTTGACAACTTCATCGATAGCCAGAAGGATATCGAGATGTATACTCTGCAGGAAACAACCGATGAGATCGAAGAGAATGTAAGAAACCTGAAGTATGTATATCCGTTGTTCGACAGGAAATATGTTGAACACATGAGGAACTTACTCAAGGGTAGGATTCATTTAAGCACTAAGCTATCTGCTAATAATTTACTTGAGATAGAGCAATGGAATAAGGATGAAATGAAACGGGTTAACCTGGGCAATTCATCTTATTCTTATAATGTAACTGATTCTACAGAGGACATAGCAAGGGATAAAGCTGATGCTCAGAAGTACCTGCAGTATGAGTACCGGTACCTGATGGCTGACTTCCTTCTTAATAACTTCCTGTTCAAGACCTCTTATTATCAGTTGATGCAAGATCCTGCTACATTCCAGAAGAGCGCAACGTATGAGGATATCAAGGTAGAATCTGATAAACGTTTGAAACATCATCTTGGACCAGGCTCAATGACTTCCTTAAGACCTACACGAGTTGATGATATGCGTGTGGTCTATAAGCTGGATACTTATGTTCATGATATGAAAGTTCCTGTCAATGAAGTGGCGGTTTCCAGAATGCAGCCACATCAGAAGAAGGCTCTTGCTTATATGGAGAAAGCATTTAAGCAGGAAGGTTATTTCGCTAAGAAGGGTAATACTTATTACCTGCCTACACAGTTTGGAACATTGGCGGCTATATGGTTTGCTCACAGGAATTCAAAGGATCTTAAGAAGATATTGGATGCTTATCTTACTCAGCGTGTCGATGATGGTGGTGCTGAGATCACCCCAAGAGAGTTCCTTGGCCGTTATGTACGGACAGGTGAAATCGAAAGGACAGATGCTGTTAGATATCTCAGGGTACTTGAAGATCCTAATAGCACTACTGAGCAACTTATAGCCTTGCGTAATGAGATGCCGGTAACGATAATGAAGATGATCTACTCTGACCAGAATGATACGGGAATGAAAGATCCTGTAACCGGCAAGCTTCAGCAGATACAGATGTTCACAGTACTTAAGAATTCTGAATCTGTAATGACGCCGGCACTTGTAAAGGGTACAGAGAAATTTAAGATATACCAGGATCTCATCAAAGTTGAGAAGAGCGTACTGGCTGCAGAAGGACTTGGTGAAGATTCATTCGAGTTTGGTATTGTGCATGCGCCGATCAGTAATAGCAAGAGTGCTCATCCTGTAGCATTGAAAACATGGAATCCGGATGGCTCGTATAACGGAAGTGTTATTCGTTCCTATGTACAGAGATTGAATCGTGAAGGATTACGGGAGCAACAGGATTCAGTTCTTAAGGAAGATAATAAGATAACCCAATCTTCCCAGGCTATTCCATTCTCACTATTGAATGTTTCATCTGATATGTATTTCGGTGAAGACTTGGGCCAATTGAAATTGAAGCTCGATGAAATGATCATGGGTGAAGGAATGACTTCAGAGCAGTATGTTGATAAGAAGGATGGCATGAGCAATGTACAGGTATCAAATGCCCGGGTTGAAATATACGATGCACAGATCCGTCAGGATTGGATGGATGTTGTTAGTGAACTTGGACTGGCTCAGAACATGGGTAAGAATGAAAAGAGTGCCAGTAGGCGTGAAGGTTTTATGAAGGGCTTATACATTCGGGATGCTAAGAAGTTCCTGAAAGTTATCGGTGATCAAATGATATCACAGTTCGGTGCTAATGAAGGTGTCTTCCCATATCTTGAAACCGTTATTGAGAAGGATGCGATAATGAGAATTCCGATATCTGAAACAGCATTCGGTAAACTGGCTGAGAATGTGATCATGGCTAAGCTTGGTAGAATAGTCAGTGGCCGTAAGACAGAAGGTATTCCACTTATCCAGGCAACAAGTAGCGGCTACCATGTATATGATAAAGCTGCAGGTCAGATAAAAGAAGGCACAGATCTGATGGGTTATGATATCGAAACTAAAGTTCTCGATCGCAGATTCACAAGCCGTAGAGCTGCAGAGCTTGCTTATCCGCATAACTTATATGATGTTGAAGTTGTCGAAGAGACAAGTGGTGTGCAATCATTCAAGCCAATCATCTATAATATCAAGCCGGCTGAAGTAGATATCTCCTGGAACTTCAGAGGACCGGATGGCAAACTACTCAACTACGATGAATATGTGAATAAGGATGGAACGCCAAAGCTCAATAAGTTTACTGATGAGATGCTGGAAGCGATCGGCTACCGTATTCCTAATACCGGTGCTAATACTATCAGCTATCTGAAAGTAAGAAAGTTCCTTGCGCCTTCTCATGCTGATATGATCCGTGTACCACCAATGCTGCTTACAATGATGAATGCGGATTTGGACGTGGATAAATTGTATATGTATACCAAGACTTATGAAGTAAAGGAGGGTAAGATACAGCATATCGAAAGTGTGATACACGATAGCCAGGAGAATGCTTCTGCTATTATCTATACGGAGGAAAATAAGAAAGAGTTTGTCAATCGTTATCTGAAAACTAATAACCAGGAGTACCGGGCATTGGTTGAACAAGTAGCTAACCTGACATTGGATAATAAGATTATCCGTAGGGCAATGGAACGCTTGGGTGAGAACTATACTGAACTTACTGAAGACCTTAAAGTAATTCGCACAACAACAGAAGAACAGTTCCAGCAAATGTCAGATCAATTCCCTGCTTTAAAGGAACAGAGGAAGTCACTGAAGAAGATGATTGCTACATTTAATCTGGCACTTGCCGGCAACGAAACTGTTCTGGAACAAATGCTTGAACAAGTACCAGAGGATTATCCTGGTGGAATTGATGACAAGGCTAATGTTAGAAGATTCAAGGATGCTGTTCGTGATGATCTTATTAAGCACGTGCTTCCTGAATTGGAGAAGGTAGAGGAAACAATTAAATCTATCCAGGCGAAAGCTAAGACGTTTGGACTTGCTGAAGATCCTCGTTACAGGGGCCTATTGGAATCGGTTGATACGACTGAACTGGATAAAGCCTCTGCCCGGATGAAAGAAATATTCGATGCTCAGTATAAGAATTTCGATTTCACTAAAGGCGGTTTGGCTAAGAAAGGCTTCAGCTTCTATGATGTAATGAGTGCCGATCAGCTGCAGAATGCAATGATGGATACATTCAAGATGATGTTCTCTTCCGGTTCAATGCTTAAGAAGATGACAGCGCCGTTGAATTCTGATCCTATCAAGAATCTTGCACAGGATGAATCGGTAGTTTATTATAACGATGATGGCGAAGTAGTCAAGACATCACTTAATAAATTCAATAAGATATCCCAGGGCTTTATCAATGATGCCGGCTCTGCTATTAATTCCAAACTTGGTAATAAGGATAACTCCGATATGATCGGTATCATGGCTTCTGCAATGCGTACACTTAGCCTTGCTCAGCGCCATGCATTCTATCTTACATCAAGTGAGCGTATACCGGATGGTCTGCTTTACGGTGAGGTAGAGAAGAATGCTGATGGTGTATATGAAACTAAAAGGGTTGGTAGTACTCCATTGATCCATGGTGAGGATAAGCTGACCCCTGGTAACAGTTTCTATATTAATGGCGCCGTTAGTTATGAGAATAAGAATGAGATATATGCTGGAAGAATGCGGCATGTAGATAATGGTCGATATAGATTGGATGCCTTCGTTGGTAAGGATATCCATGGTGACGAATACGAGATCCCTGTTGTTATAGCTGGCGCATTGCAAGCTGCTCTTGATGGTGTAAAGGAAGTTGTAAACGGCTTTATCAATCTTAACCCAGATACAGTAAATGCTTTCATGGTGCATGTAATGCTTCGCCATGTAGATGAAGGTGCTCGCATATTGAATACCAAGATCATCAAGCGATATGTCAGAGAAGTATTAGCCGATAAGCCAGATGCTGAATTAGGAAGAACAGGAAGGATGAAGGAGTTTGTTAGCAAGTTGGCTCTTTCATCTGGTATAATATCAGCTAAAGGAATTGATGAGATCGTTAATGAGTTTCCAAGTTTGGATGCTCTTGGCTTTGCAAGTAAGATATTGAAGTCGGCTAATTATAAAAGAGAGATGAAGACCTTAAGTGTTGCTGATCTCAACAGGCATCTTGGTCAGGACTTGGGGGATGTAACAGAGGATGCAGCTTATAAGAAAAGAGAGTTCCTTATCCTGTATAATTTCATGACGGCTGATGATATAGGAAATCAGTTGCTGACAGTTAATCAAACGCTTAATACTTTCAATAAAGGCAGTGATAATAATATTACTGATGTACTTGATAAGAAAGAAGCATATCAGGATCTGCACAGGTTAAGTTACAATGCTGCAAAGCCAGGGAAGAATAAATGGGAGTTCACTACTACTGTTCCGAATATTGGTGGAATATACAGGCTCAATGAGCAATTCTCCAAGACCTCAGCTGATGAGAGTGGATTGAAATATGTCAAGTCAATGGAAGTAGCAGCTCATGAAACATTGACTTCATTTGTTGATAGCGTATTCGGTTCTAATGAAAATATCGTTTTCCTTCAGGGAACGAAGATGTTCCGGACTCTTACCGATAGAGTGTTGAGGGCTTTGCCGCCACAGCATCAGAATAGTAAGATGAAGCGTAAGCTCCACTTGGAGTTCACATCCTTCATGAATAGTAATCCTGAACTATATCGGCAGATGTTCACTGAAGATGCAGAGTTTGAATTCTTCAAGGAGAATGGAATGGCTCAGATGCTTAAGAGCAAATGGGTATCTGAAGAAGCACAGAAGGCCATATCATTTAATAACGATGTGTTCATTGATGATACACTTGGAACGGCTGATCTGATTACTTCCCTTAAGGAAGACTATGGTAATATATTCCCTGTATTGAATTCACTTAAGACCCGTAAAGGCACTGCAGGTAATCCCGACAATATCATGTATATGAACATTGCCAATCTTGGTGATAGGGTTGCATTGACCTATGCACAGAATATATCAGCAATGTTCGATTACCAGGCACAATCAAATGCCAGTCAGAAGCTGAAGGATGAAGCTAAGTTGATAAGAGCATTGGCAAGACAGATCGTTCTGGTTTCCATGAATACACATGGTGGTATCAATTCACCTAACAGTTTGGTTCGTCATATCGATCCTACACTGCATTACGGTTATGGATTTGATGTAGTGAAACGGGCAATGCTTGACAGGTTGAAGAGTGAGAGTAATAAGGATTATCTCAGGAATGTTGCCGACAGTTTCGGTATGCAGTTCGTACAGCACTATCCTTATTATGCTTTCAAGTATGGAACTAGCATGTATCAGAAGTCCATACCGGATTCAAGTCCACAGAGAAAGACGATCCGTTATAATGAGGATGAGCATAGATACGAAATTCACTTACGGGAATTTGCAGCGCCTGAATTTAGGAGGCTAAGAATAATCAATTTCGAAGGTCGCTTGTTCAAGTATGAGATGAAGGATAATATACATAAGCTGGTTGAAGTTGACAAGTTGGGTAATGCACAATTTAATCAGAAGGAATATAGATGGAATGATAGTCGTACCCCTGGTCAATCGCTTATCAATAGCAATATCTCCAGTACCAATCGTAAGTATAAAGACCCAGGCTCTGGTGATGAAGGAGTAGGACCCGGCAAGGATCTCGTTAGCTACGGTCAGGAACTTAAGGATATGTTCTCTACAGGTCAGTCCAGTATGAATGAATTATTCGAAGCGTATCTTAAAGGGCATGATGCAACCGATAATATGTCGCTTGCTGAAATGGTAATGGAGAATTATTTCAATCTTATAAGTAATAATGCTAGCACACTTGACTTCAATCCTGTAGTTAAATTCTATAACAATCCTAATGATACGAACAGGGCTACTTTGGAAGATGATTACAGTGCAAGCCCGAATACATTTGTTATAAGTTTCAATGAAGCCAAGTTCATTAAGGATGGTGTGGTACTTACAAGTGAGTTTGATGAATCGGTAGGGCATGAGTTTACCCATATGTTTCTCAGAGAAGCAATGAAGGAAGTAATTGGAAGAAAAGCAGGCGTCAGTATTAATCCTATTATTATGAGTGATACAGCTCGTAATTCATTGATAGATAAATTCAATGATCTGGCTAAAATGTATATGGCTGTTAAGAAAGCAACTACTACTGCAGGTAATGACTTGTATTACATGAATAACAGTTATAAGGATGCCCGTCGTACCGGCAATGTTGTAGAGCTTGAAAGATTAAGGGCTATGCGGATATTCGAGATCGATGCCGATATCGTAGGATATCTAAGTGAGAAGCCAGAGGTAATGAATAACTGGGAGAAGTTGACATTGGTTTACCAGGCATTAGCAGATTACTACGCTTATGCTAGAACCAATGAGGCTTTCCAACGGGCACTTAATGAAACGAATATTTCCCAATTGGATGCAGCATTAGCAGAGAAAGTAGGCGACAAATCATTCTGGCAATGGATCAAGGATTTCGTTAATGATGTTGTTGATGCATTATTAAACATTGCAGATCTTCAGAAGATGACGCCACTTGAAATAAAGAACAGGAGTTTACTGCATGCTTCCTTATCAGCTATGCATGAAGTGTTCAATCCGGCTGCAAGATTAATGCTTGAGAAGAGAATGACTGCAACCAGGAGCCGATCACTAGAAGGAATAGTAGAGCAGGAAGAAAAGCCAAGAGTGGTTATCCAGACAGTTCCTGAAACAGTTAACCGTGAGAAAGCAGCAAGGGATAGAGAGATCCTTTACATTGTATCAACTACGCCGACTGATTATAATACTTCTTATAAGGCAGAGAACATTGTCAACCTGGAAGTATTCCCCGAAGTGGGTATTAACTATCGGTATGATACGGCTGAAGAGATGGATGCATTCAGGGCAAGGACGGCTAAATCAATTGCTGCTATTAAGAAGCAGATAGAGAAGGGCAAGTACAAAGCTGTGTTCATGAGTTCACTTTTCAGCTTTGGTGAATCACCAAATCCTGTCAAGTATCAAAGTTTGAGAGATGAATATAAAGCGATCGTTGCTGAAGAAATTAAGAAAGCTGATATAGATGTTACCTTTAATCCGGGTGGTGAAACTGATATGGTGCCGGCACTGTTCGATGAAGTGTATGAAGGAGCGAAGAACTATTCTACGTTGTGGTCCGGAGAGCTTAAGAACATCTATAACAATCTTGTACTGGAGAATAAAATCATTTGCTAATGTCACTATGTAAGTATTATGCAGCTAATGGGAGTGAATCGAAACTATTCGATGATCTGTATAAGACAGCCAATAGCAACTTCGGGTTTGAGGGTAATCAAGAAACGATTGCCCTTACTGCTTTTCTGAATATGCATAGTGAGAACTACAAACGTAATGCCGGTGACTGGACAGCTCCAGACTACAGTGGCGTAACATATCCGGATACTAAAGAACCAAAGTTGGAAAGGCGCCAACTTAATGAAGTTATATGGCAGGCTTATCAATCCATAAGCTCTGCTACAGGTACAGGTAAGAGTGCGCCGGTGATCAATGATCCGTCTGCTACAATGAAAGCATTACTGAAGAACCTGAAGGCTCGTTTCAATATTCCATTCGTTATCGATGATACGCTCACCCATCCAACATATGAGAATGGAGTGGTGCGTATCAATCCCAATAATTACTATCATGAGATGGCCTTCCATGAATATGCTCACCCATTGGTTGCATTGATAAGAACGCAATCACCTGCAGCATATAACCGGCTATACCTTGAAGCTGTTGAAGTACCTGGTCTGGTGAATGAAATCAAAACCAAGTATCCTGAGTATACTGAGACCGAATTAAAGGATGAAGTAATAACCACAGTGCTTGGAAGATTCGCAGCTGAGGCTAATGCTTTGAAGAGCCGTAAAGGTTTGGTTGCTGCCTTCAAGGAGTTCATGAAAGTAATGACCGACTTCATTAATAAGTTTCTTGGATTCAATAATAAGATCAGTGTTAACAGCATCGAGCAGGGAATGAGCTTAAGAGAACTTGGCTTCTACATGGGAGCTACTGATGTGAAGTTCGATGTAGGTAGTGTACAGGATGAGTTCGTTCGGTTAATGAATCATGCTGAAAGTGTAGAAGGTAATACGGCCAAGATAAAGCTCAACCATTCCCGTATGCAGTTCCTGGATAATGCATTTGGTAAGGAGAACGTGAGAGTGTTACGGGAGCCGTCAGATGATGATCCTTATTACCTGGTCAATGTGACCAATCCACTTGGTACACGAATTCCCATGGCGCTGAAGCAGAATGCAAAGGTTGAGAAACCAAAACCTGAGCCTATTAAATTAACTGGCACTAAGATCGTGGATAACATGATCAAGGATATGACAGAGCGAATGAACTTCCTGAAGTTGCAGCGCAAGGGTGCTAAGACCAAGATACAGCTCAACAAGATCGATCGGGAAATAAAGGCTACAACTAATAAGATCGCTGATATCTACCGGACCAATACTGCCAACGTTATTATCACTTATTCGAAAGACTATCTTAATCAGTTCCAGAGACAATTAAGATTACCACTTAATCTGACTGAGATCCAGAGCAGGCTTAAACTACTTCGTTCATTCACCAAGATAGGTGACTACATTAAGACCGATGATGATCCTGATATGGTACAAGCTGCAGACAGTATCATCACTAAAGCAAACCGGCTGTTCGGTGAATACACTATGAAGGAGCTTGATACATTTAAGCAAGAGCTCCAGGTTCGTGGTGTAAAGCAAGAGTGGATAGCTGCAGTTGATAAGCCTACTGTTAATATCGGTGCTATTGATTTATACTTATTCGGCTCTTCATCCACAGGTGACAAGCTGGAGATATCAATGGATTATCTCATACGCAAATCACAGGATGAAACGATTAAGATGGATATGGAATTCAATGCGGATCTGCAGAAGCATGATAAGGCCATCAATGGTAACTGGGCATCGTTCGTTAAGGATGGTAAGCTGATTACCAAGTATGATGGAAAGAAAGCTGAGGAGCTTATTGCACTTCGTGACAAGACCATTGAAACATCCAAGAAGCTCCGGGATCTGCAGAAGAAGATGGATGACCTGATATCTGAAAGGCAACGGGCGGAGAGAACTTCTGATACAGCTGCAGGTGAAGCTGATATTATTCGCATAGCAAATGAGATGCGTAATGTCCGGTATCAGATAGAAGCGTTAAGAGCATCCAGTTCCTGGAAGGCTTTCTATCAGACAATGGGTAAGTACTTCACATTCGAACTTACTGAAGAAGGCAGGCAGGAGTGGCAAGAGTTCAAGGAAGTATTGAAGGAGGACTTCTACCGTTCCAATGCTGAAGGAAAAGAATGGTTCGATGAGAAGGCCTATAGTAATACGCTTGAGTATTATCAGCCCGATAACTTCAAGGATATGATCGATGGCGGTCCTACTGAGATGTCCGGAGGTGGCCGCTTCTTCGCAATCAATATCAGACCTGAGAAAGAAGCTGAGCTTTATAGTTCCGAATACAAAGCTCTTACCGGTGCTCATAAGAATGCCTTTCAGTTCATGCACGATAAGTTCATTGAATCGCATAGCTATATGTACAACTATGCATTCGATAAGGAATTTGATGTGGATGTGGTGCTTCAGGATCTGATGAACAGCAGCCCTGAAGTGAAGAATAAATTAATTGACTTCTCTCCGTTGAAGGAATTTATCCAGGATATCTATTCTGTCAAACCCAGTGAGGAAAAGGATACAGGTGTTCGCGGTGTATATTCCAACAAGGATAGAAGGACTCCGAGATCAAAGCACATGGCGGCGTTTATTGATCCTAAGAAGCCACTGGAGAAACAGAACATCTCCAAGATATTCGCCAAGTATTATAAAGCTGGTATAACCTATAAGCATAAAGCCCGGGTTGAAGAAGTCCTCGATACCGGTAAGGAGCTTTCCTATATGCTGCCAATGGTTGAGGTAGATAGTGAAGGAAACACTAAACCGGTTGGTGGTCGCTCCAATGTATCTAAGCGGATCGAGCATCTTGTAGACCTATATCTATACGATGATTATAAGGATAAGGTAGCCGGCTTTGGTAAGACAGGTGAGGGCCGGATGGGTTCTCTCGAACAGATCGGTGATAGCTTAAATGATTTGACCAGGTTCCGGCAGATGGGTCTTAACCCACTGTCTGCAGTATCGAACTTATTCATCGGTACAGCAAGTAACTGGTTTCATGCGGGTGAAGGTCAATTCTTCAACGAGAAGGAATTAAGGCAGGCTTATGCACTTCTTCGGGGCCCGGTGATGAAGGCAGCTACTCTGAATAAAGTTGACAATCCTTTAGCCCGTAAGATATCATTACTAATGGTACGGTTCAATCTAATGGGTCAGCTGCAGGAGAAGGATTATGAATCGAATTTCTCAAAGGTCATGTTCGGTATGCAGCAAGGCGGTGAGTATCTCAACCAGGGAGCAGCTATGGTTGCTTCACTTCTGCATAAGAAGGTTGCTGATAAGACAGGTAAGATGCGGCCAATGTTCGAAGCTCTGGAAGAGAAAGATGGCCGGCTTATTATCAACAAGGACTTCGATGCTAATAATACTGAGTTAAGTGAAGACAGGATCTTCGATATCGGTGTAGCCATCCGTCAGAACATCAAGCGTATCCATGGTGACTATGATCCTAATAACCTGATGTTCCTTAAGAAGTCAGTGCTTGGAAGGATGGCGGCTACCTTCAGAACATGGATGCCACAGGCTTTCTCTGTACGCTTTGGTAAGGAACGGGTGGATGAGTATATGAGCCTGTTCGAGAACAAGGAAGTATTGGTTAAAGGTCGCTTCAGAAGTTTAGCCAGTGTACTGTTCAATGATAAGGAAGGCTTCGCTGCCGGGCTTAAGAAGAATGGTTTACAAGTGCTCACTAATTATGCTGTTGGCTTCATTCCATTCACAGGAAAACAGGTAATGGACTATGGTGAAATGAGTGAGACAGATAAGAGGAATCTGGCAGTGGCTCTCCGTGAGTTAAGGTTTTATACATTAATTTCGTTACTGTTGTTGGTGCTTGGGAAGATGAAAGACGACGATGATGACTTGAAGAAAAAGTCATGGTTTGCATTCGCTAATAATATGGCAGCCAGGTTTGAGAATGAGCTTTCCTTCTTCTTCAGTATCCAATCCATGAATCAGACTTTCCTGAAAGATATCGTTCCCCTATCAGATACAGTAGATCAAATGAGAAAGGTTATCGGGGCAGGTTTCACAGCAATCACAGATCCGAAAGCAGACGTTTACAAGCAGGGTTTTAGAAAAGGTAGTTCCAAGTTCTGGAAGGAATTCGAGACCTTGATACCTGGTCTGAAACAGCATCAGAATATGTGGTCATTCTTCAGTCAAATCTATAAATAAAAGTATATGAGTACGAATTGTAAGAACTGTGACATAGCCCGGACTGTTACGGTTATCAATGCCGCTGTATCTCCAACCGGAACGCCTGTGGATGTTCCGACTGATGGTGGTACGATCGGTGATGTGTATGATATGGTAACCGTTATTAACGATACGGACAGGGACGTTAAGGTAAAGTATAGCACAACCAAAGGAATATTGGTTGAGTTTGTAGTGCCTAAATCGATAAGGGCATATACCAAACGGACTGTTGCTCCGATCGTTAATTCAACCGTAAAGGTTATGTCAACAAGCGACATTACCCTGGCAACAGGCAATGTTATCTTCAACTTCAGTAATTAATTATTATGGCATACTGTGCTGATCAATGGGGTAATCGGCCTATCGGTGGCTCTGTCAATATACCGCCGGGCTCCTGTAGTGATCCTACCAATCTGACTGTTACGGTCAATGGTACGAAAGCCCTCCTTAGTTGGGTAGCTCCTCATGACTTTCTACGTCATGATGTTTTGTATTGGAAGGATGGTGATCTACCTCCGGCTACCCCTTTAGTGGTATATGGTCAGTCAGTATGGATCGATAATTTAGATCCCACACAGTTATATCATTGGCAGGTCAGGCTTGTATGCGAAGACCCTCCATTAAGAACGAGTGCTTATGTCAATGGGGCCGACTTCACAAGTACTGTAACCAATCCTGTCTGTCCTGTAGTTCCATCCAATAGCCTTGTGTTTACTCCATTGTATAGCGGCATGAAAGTATCATGGGCTAATACAACAGGATTCAATGTTGTCAATTATGATTTGATTTATCAAGTGCAGGGTAATCCGCTAACTGCAGTTATAGCTCGCGGCATTGTTACCAATTCTTATACTATTCCAAGATCACAGATTCAGCTTAATACTACTTATGAAGTAAAGGTTATCCGTTACTGTAATGGCGTTCCTGTTGATCCTGGAACATGGGCTACCTTCTCAAGCCTGTCACTTCCTTGTATGTCTGCTGTTACCGGTCTTGGTCTTGTCGGTGCAGCTGGAAGTAACAGTGCTCTGTTCACATGGAATTTAATAACCAATGATACTATTGTTGGTTACCAGGTGAAACTTGATGGGGTGCTTGTTGCAAACCAAGTAACCACTCTTCCTTTTCCTTTAACCGGATTGACTCCTAATACGGATTATGTATTGGAAGTCATTGCAGTTAAGATACAGTTTGTACCAAAGCCGAAACCTGATCGTGGACTTGAGCCGCAATTCTGCTTTAGTGAGGTGGCTTTCCTGAACTTCAAGACAACCAAGAATGCATGCAATGTTCCATTGAATGTGGTCACATCTAAAGTGGATGTATTGCAAGGTGCAAATGTTATTGGCTATACAGGTAAGATCGATTGGCTAGCTGCCGTCGGTGCTACAGGTTATCGTATATACGTGAACAGTTCTTTAGCTACAACAGTAGGACCAGCTGTGCTTACTTATTCGACACAACAGTTTACAAGTGGACAGGTGCTACTTGAAGTAAGTACGATATGCGATGGTGTTGAAAGTGCAAAGGTTGGTGGCATTGTTGTATTCCCTGTTGCTTGTCTTGGGCCACATACATTGGTATTGACGGCAGGTTATAATTCTATTACTGCATCATGGATCAAGGGTAATGCCAATGCTGTTGTTGTTACAGTAAAACAAGGTGCTACTATTATTTCAGATAAGGCCACATTCGGCAGTTCAATGACCATCCCTAATCTTCTTCCTAATACAATGTATGAGGTTACGATAAGTGGTGATTGTTCTGGTGTTGGTCAGGGCTTGACAACAGTAGGTACTATAACTACGTCGGTGACTCCTACTTGTCTTGTTCCGATTATTGATTCGGTCGTTTACCAAGAGCCGAAGAAAGCTCTGCTTACCTGGCATCTACCAAATGGTCAGACCTATGGTACGTTCAAGATCAAGATTAATGACGGTCCGGAAATAACTGTTATTGATCAACTTACTTATCTGGCTGATGTAAGTGCTTTCGCTCCTGCAGCTACAGTCAACTTTAAGGTTGGCTATGCAGGGCAGAACTGTACCATCGGATTTGCTTCACAAGACTTGGTAATACCAACGGCTTGTCCAGCTTATAACGGTTATACGTTTACATGGCTCGATGATATCACATTACAGGTGGCGGCTCCCGGTACTCCTTACACAAGTCATTATATCTATTATACACAGAACGGTATTAACTATCCAATAGTGAACTATGGTGATGTACTACCGAAGACTATTACTCCATTCTCTAAAGGCTTCTATGAATTCACAGCAATAGGAAGATGCGGCTCACTTGAAGCAGCTCCTGTTAAAGTATATCCTCCTTGCTATGATATCACAAACTTTACTGCATCTGCAGGCAATGGATCAATAGGTGGTCAGTGGAGCCCGGTCCAAGGTGCGTGGGGATATGAAGTTGAGATCGTAGGAGTAACATCAGGCTCTACTGTGTTCAGAATTCAGACGAACTACTTTACAAGAGGCGGCTTCTCAACACAGGAGCTGACCTTCAGTGTAAGGGTAAGGCCGATTTGTTATTGGGTTGGAACGACTGAGATAGCAGGTAACTGGACTCCGGCACAGTTTGTTACTATGACTGTAGGTGGTGGAGAACCCCCTCCTGTTGCTTGTTCTTATCCAATGTTCAATACATTCTACGAAGCGTCTACCTCAAGCGATGGTGGTGATGGCGGAGTAACTGCAGATAATTCAGATCCTGCAACTCTGAACTTCAAGACCATACAGGGTGACTCATTCGATCGTACACTGACCTTTAAGGATTCAGCTTTAGTTGTTATCGATATCACAGGATATACATTCGATATGTGGGTGATCAATCCGCTGCTTCCAATGTCGCCTGTCCTGGTGTTCAGTTCAGGAGATGGCAGCATCATCAATGGTGGAGCTACCGGAAAGATCCAGTTACTCAAGACAGAGGCTCAGATGAATGTTGTTCCTGTAGGTGTGTATCGTTACAGCTTAGAATGGACGACTCCGGCCAGTATCGTGAAGACCTTACTTGTTGGTGACTTTATTGTTCAAGAACAGATAACCCAAGCATAATGCCTGAAGTAATAGTAGTTGAAGATGTAACGCCCCCGGATATAATTGTAACGGAAGATCAGCAACCGTCGAATATCCTTGTCAATGATGAGAACGTAAACATCTATGAGGAAACGAAAGATGGTACTTCTGATATCTTCACTGCCGGTGAAGCCCTAAGTCCAGGGCTTTTAGTTTACAGTTTAGGTGCTAAGGTTTACCGGTTCCAAGCTACTGATCCAACTTTATATCATCGTAAAGTTGGATTTGCTATGAATACTGCAGCCACTGATGCGCCAGTAAGGGTGAAATGGTCAGGTCACTTTAGTATATCAGGGTGGGCATTGACTTCTGATATTAGATACTTCGCAGGTATTAACGGATTGATTGTACCCGATATCACAGTAGTTGCCGGCTTGCGTATTGTCCTACCTGTTGGTGTAACCATTAATACAGAGAAACTATTCATTGATTTCGGAACTTCATATCTGTTAAGAGTATGATCAAATACCCATTAAATAACTATGGTGGTGTGCCTGAAGAACTCAGGAACGGTGACTGGCTACCATTGCTTAATTCATCCGATATCGAACAGGTGCCGGCTAATGGTCAGCCTATTCTTACGGCTACTGGTGTTGCTCCTGGAACTTATGGCGATGAATTTAACGTAGCTCAGTTTACTGTAGATGCAAAGGGAAGGATCTTCTTCGCTGGTAATGTTCCACTTGCTGCAGCTTCAGGTACGGTAAGTAATGTATCATTCTTAGATGGTGATGGCTTTGATGGAACGGTAACAACAGCGACGACTACGCCGGTCATAAGTTTGAAGACTACACTTAATCAAGATTCTGTTGTTTTCATATCAGCAACGAAAGGGATCGCCGGATCTGCCAATCTTACTTATATTGATACTACCAATACTTTATATTTTGGTTCTACTACAGGACAGAAGATTGTACTATTCAAAGGAGCTGGCGATGATAGCACTAACTTCTCAATCAATCGGGCTACTACATATATGGAGTTTGCTGTTCCCGGTGATTCCAGTTTTACTTATCGAAAGGGAAACAATGGCTTCCTTACACTTGGTAATAGTGAATCTCCCACATTTGCTCTGGTTCATATTATGGGTTATAGTTATTCGAATATAACCCCTTTGAAGATTAGCTTGGCTCCGGCACATACAGCAGATGTTATTCGTGTAGTGAATTCCGCAGCTAATGATATATTCGAAGTAAAGGGAGATGGTAGCATTGTTACTGTAGGTACACTGACTGTAGGAACAGTTGCCAATGATAATACCAAGACGGCTATAATGGTATGGGATGCTGTGGATAAGATAGTAAGGTGGAGAGCTGCATCTTCAATCATTACAACAATCACTGCAGATAATGGTCTTACTGCAACGAGTGCTACTAATATTCAATTAGGTGCAGCCTCAGCTGGAGCAGCAAGTCCATTACTTCATAATACGTTTATTAATACAGGTGCTTTCAGATTGGAAGTCAATACCAATACTGTTGACATTCTTGCCGGTGGATTAACTACGGTGAATAGCGGTGGTGGTACGGCTCTCCTGGTTTCAGCTTATGGTGGAGCTACAGCTCATGCTAATGCTCATGCAATGCGAATCGATAACCTATTCACAAGTGGTAATACGGTAGAGCCGATACTGCAGATCCTTCGGAGTACAGGTGCCGGTGGCGGTGCAAGTGGCGTAGGTGGATCAATAGATTTCAGAGCAGCCTTTGGTGTAACAGGTGGTAATAATCCTTCGACTACAACTAATCGGCTTATATCTAAATGGGCTACTGCAGGTACGTTGTCACAGTTTATTATTACAGGTGTTGGTCCAGGTGGTATGGCTGATCTATTCACCTTGCATGGTACAGGTGCAACTCAATTAAATAAGTATGGTCTTGGCAATATGCCGGGTACAGCTGCTTACTATATGGCTGTGGATGCTACAGGTAAACTTATAGAAGTAGGTCTGCCTTCTGGTACTGCTCCCCCACATACCTTACTTGGTACGATTCATACAGATACTGTTGCAGGTGCGCCAGTACTTGGTGCTTTGATAGTAGGTAATGGTACTCCTGCATGGGATCGGCTTCTCGGACATACCGTAGCAGGTAAACGATTCTTGACTCAGACAGGTACAGGTGTCAACTCCGCTATTCCGGCATGGTCTTCAATAGCAGCAGGAGATATCCCAGACCTTTCAGCAACTTACGTTCCTGTGACCAGGACAATAACTATCAACGGTAGTGCACAGGATCTCTCAGCTAATAGAATATGGACTATAACTACAACCGGCACAGCCAATCGAATAACAGTAACAGGTGGAGCTGGCCTTACGCCGACTATTGATATCGCAGCTACTTATGTAGGTCAGAGTTCCATAACTACAGTAGGAACGATTACTCTTGGTACATGGAATGGATCTACGATAATGCCAATTTATGGAGGTACAGGTATTACAACATATACTCTTGGAGATATCTTATATGCCTCAGCTACCGATGTACTCAGCAAGTTGCTAGGCAATATCACAACAGGCAAACTCTTTCTGTCTCAGACAGGAACAGGTGTGGTCTCGGCAGCGCCAGTGTGGTCGGCCATGGCAGGCAGCGACATCACAGGTGCAGCCTTGACCAAAACCGATGATACGAATGTAACCTTGACATTGGGTGGAACGCCAGCGACTGCATTACTAAGAGCTGCATCGATCACGGTGGGATGGGCCGGTACACTATCGGTTACTCGTGGCGGTACAGGGCTTGCAACAGTAGCTCAGGGTGATCTGCTTTATGGTAGTGCAGCCAATACTTATTCCTTATTGAATAAGAGCGTTGCTGCTAATATGTTCTTGAAGAATAGTGGTACATCTAATAATCCAGCATGGTCTGCTATTGCTGCTTCTGATATCACAGTAGGTGCAGCTCTGACCAGGACAAACGATACCAACGTCACCATTACTTTAGGCGGTACTCCATCTTCAGCATTGCTGGCTGCAGTATCCCTTACAATGGGGTGGACAGGTACGCTGGCAGTTACCCGGGGCGGTACAGGGTTGGCAACAGTAGTACAAGGTGATATCCTTTACGCAAGTGCTGCAGATACATTGGCAAGACTTGCTAAGAATGCGACTCCTAATATGTTCCTGAAGAACAGTGGCACGACCAATAATCCTGCATGGTCAGCAATAACGATAGCAGACATGAGCATGAATACGGCTCGTATACTTGGAAGACTTACTGCAGGCGTAGGCGCTGTTGAAGAGCTTACAGGTACACAGGTCACATCTATGCTCGATCTGTTCTCAACTACTACAGCAGTAAAAGGTGTTGTACCTGGTTCAGCTGGAGTAGGATCTACTTTCTTCCTAAGAGCTGATGGTGTATGGGCAGTGCCTCCGGGTTCCGGTAGTGGTGGCTATACTACCTTGTCACAGTTCGTAGATGAAACGGCTTGGAGAATGTACTATTCAAATGCTGCAGGAGATATAACTCCTTTCGCTCTTGGTACAGCCAATCAGGTCTTGCAATCTACTGGTGTGTCAGCAGCTCCAACATGGGTGACTCTTGGTGGTGGTACTATTGGAGGTACATTGGCAGCTACACAAGTAGCTTATGGAAGTGCAGCCAATACAATCACAGGATCAGCCGACTTCATATTCGTATCCGGTAAACTGACGTTGAATAAAGCTACAGGTACGAACTTACAGTTAGGCAATTTCACTAGTGCGATGTCAGCAGATCCCGTTCGTTTAAACTTAGGAGCTAGTTATTCCAATGCAGGCGGTACAAACCCTAAGTTACTCGTCTATGATGATGGTGCCGGTGTTGCTAGTGGTTTTGGAATATCCGCTTCTCAATTTGATTATATAGCCTTTGGAGGGAGTATACATGCTTTCTATGTTGGTGCAACCAAGACATTTGTGATTGGTCCAACTGTAGGATCATATGTTGATGTTGAAATAACTGCTAATAAGAAGATTAGCTTTATATCATCTGTTGGTGAAAAGATAAACTTCTATCAAGGAGGAGGTGGTGTGAATGACTTTGCAATGGGTATAGCTGGAGGTACATTATACTATAATGTACCATCAGGATCTAAGCATAGCTTTCAATCGGGTGGTGTAGAAGCTTATTCAGTAGGATCTATCGGTACTACTACTATGACAACGATATCGGGTGTTGGTAATATTGGTCATTTGATCAATATGGTCATAGGCCAGACAGCAGATAACATCGAAGTGCGGTATTCAGGTTATCCTGTATTCAGAGTAGACAATACAGGTTCTGTTATTGCAAGCTCTGCAGGTACATCTCAAGCACGTCTTGGTGTAGATAAATCATCCAATCAGTATGCAGGTTTATGGCTTGGTGACAATGCACCAAGTGCTACTACTGCCAACTTTACTATATTAAGAGGTGGCGACTATACAACTCTTAATGCCACAGGAACAACAGGCAGGATCATCTTCGCTCGGGAGAATGATACCAGCAATATGATGGTATTTACAGAAGAGCGTAAACTGGGTATTGGTTATACTTATAACGTTGCTACGGCTACACTTAATCGCAGACTAAATGTATGGGATGGTGATGGCTTTACTACAGCGCCATTCGCTCTTGCCAAGTTCTCCAGATATGTGTATCCTGGAGCAGCGGCTGCAGGAGCATCTGGTGTTATTGAATTCGGATTGACTACGCAGGCCAATGCTGCTAATGAAGAAATAGGAAGTCATATAGGTACTGTACTGGCCGATGGCACAGCAGGAGCTGAGAAGTTTGATTTCGTTATCAGCAACATGACAGGTGGCGCTTATCCTACGGAGAAGTTCAGGTCAATGTCAACCGGTGAGATAAAGGTGCAGAGTTTAGTACAAGATGATACCCAAGCCAAGATCGCTGTATGGGATTCAGCAACTAAGTTGATCAAATGGAGAGCTGCTTCAAGTATAATTACAGTAGGTGCTGTTACTTCACTTGGCCCCGTAGGTGTATCTCCTAATGCAAATGCTGCTACGATTACAGGCTCTGTACTTAATCTGCAACCAGCCAGTATCAACTATCCTGGTGTGGTTACTGAACTTGCCCAACAGTTTAATGGATTTAAGTATTTCATGGGTGGTGTATCTATTCCAAATGCTTATGGAGATGGCTCATCTCAACGATTAGGTGCTGGTGCTCTTCCAACTGGATCAGGTCAGTTTAATACAGCGATTGGAGCTAACGCAATGAACGCAGCTACTACAGGTTATTATACAGTAGCTGTGGGTTATGGCGCCTTTCAGAATGCTACTACTGTTGGCTTTAGTGTAGCTATAGGTGCTAATGCAGGTCTTAATTCTAATGCAACAGCATCCGTATTCATTGGACCAAGTGCAGGTCAGAATAACATTGGTGGAGGTAGCATAGCAATCGGTTATGGAACAATGTCAGGTGCCGTTACAGGTACTAACAACATCGCCATGGGTTACAATACCATGCTTAATACAACAGGTAACGTAAATGGTAATGTAGCTATAGGTGACAATGTAATGGGTAATGGCCAAAGTAGTAATAACGTATGTATTGGTGTTACAGCGGGAGCTTCCATTAGTACCGGAGGTGGTAATACTTACTTAGGAGCTAGTGCAGGTTATTCAAGAAATGGAACTGGTAATGTAATAATAGGAATGCAGGCAGGCTACTATGCTACGGTCGGAGATAATTGCGTTTTCATAGGTCAGTACAGTGGACAGAGTTCACCTGGTACTTACAATACGTTTCTTGGACATAGTTCAGGTGGTGCTTATCAAGGGCATCATGCTATTGGTATTGGATTCTCAGCGTTATCTACAACAGGAGTTGGAGTTGGAGGAAACTTCAATATAGCTATTGGACAGTGGGCGATGGCTTATGCCGTAGGAAGTGATCAACTGTTTTCTAATGTTGCCATAGGAGCATATAGTATGCAGAATGTTGCCAATATGGTTAATACTGCAATAGGAGATCGGGCAGGCAATGCTTATGTTGGTACAGGTGTTGAAGGAAGAAACTGCTTTCTTGGGGCAGCATCTGGTTATAGTTTGGGTACAGGTACAAGCAACATTTTCATTGGTGATAATTCCGGAAGGTCAATGACGAGTGCGTCTTTCAACGTGATCATAGGTGGAAGTGCAGGCTTCTATACTACAGGTAGTGGTAACGTATTCCTTGGATACAATGCCGGCTTCAGTGAAGCTGGAAGTAATAAGTTATATATCCATAATAATGCAACAACTGCGCCTTTGATCTATGGTGACTTTGCTACTCCACTTGCAAGAGTTAATGGACAGCTTGAGGTCACATCAGCACAGACAACAGTGGGAAGATTTACATATACAGGTGGCAGCAATAGAGGTGGTGTTGTAATAGATGCAGGTACTCCTTCATTGTATTATAATATTAGTAACACTACAATGTTCGTGGCACACGTTGGTGGATGGCTTGGCAACTTTACATTAGGTGCTTATGCTTATCAACTTTTCAATCCTCAAATCAATCAGGAGGCATTGTCTATAGATGGTCGTAATAATTATGTGTCTTTAGGCGGAACGGCAGGAATTGAAGGTGGTCATGTACCCGGAAGGAGACTTAACATATTCGAATTAGGAAACGATAATGCTTCATATCCGCTAATAAGATTGACAAGAGGTTCAGTGAATGCAACAGGCGTAGGATTCGGTACAGGAATAGAGACTGAATTAAGTTTAAATGATTATCTGACAAGGAAGCTTGTATCGAATATTGTTACTATATGGTCGGATATGACAGTAAGTACTGAAACTGCAGACTTTATTGTACTACTTATGCAGGGAGGTGCAGCTTATGCTGAGAAATTCAGGGTTAAGGGTACAGGTGAGATTGCTGTTCAATTACTTAACCAGGACAATGCACTCGATCATGTTGTTGTATGGGATCCTACAAGCAAACTATTCAAGTACAGGGCAGCAGCTACGATCGGTGGTGGTGCAGGTGGTGGTTATACAACACTTGTTCAATTCGTTGATGAGACGGCATGGCAGATGTTCTATAGTAATGCCAGTGGTGATGTAACCAATCTGGCCTTTGGTACAGCAGGTCAAGTGCTTCAATCTAATGGTGCAGCAGCTGCTCCTACATGGGTAAATGTATCAAGCGGAACTGTAACAATCACGCCTCAACAGGTAGGTTATGGTAGTGCTACAAGTACGTTAACAAGTTCTGCAGACTTTACTTTCAATGCCGGAACACTTACTCTTAGTAAGAGTACTGGATTGAATCTGAAGCTTGGTAGTACAACAGCAGTAACTACAGCTACCCCTGTCAGTATCAATCTTGGAGCTAGTAACTCCAATACGGTGGGTACTAATTTGAAGATACTTCTCTATGATGATGGTACCACTAAATCAGGATTTGGGATATCTGCTAATGGTCTTGACTACGTTGCCTATGTCCATTCGTTCTATTCGTTGGATGCAGTGCGCCGTGTACATATAGATACTACTCAGATTGGTGTTTTCGGAACTATGCAGATCGGATGGGAGAATGTATACGGTCAGAGAATGAACTTTTATAACTATCCTGGTGGTGGTGCAGGTGGTCACAATATGGGTGTTGATATTCTTGGCCTATGGTGGAATGTACCTACAGCAGCTAAGCATATCTTCAGAGTACAAGGAACAGATGCCTTTACTATTGGTACTGCAGGTGCTACTATTGCTACAGTAGCTCAGGATGATGCCAAGACTGCAGTACTTGTATGGGATGCCACGGATAAGTTAATCCGATGGAGAGCTTCACCTACTCTTGCACTCAAGTTTGGTGTAGCAGGTCAGGATAATACAGCTGCAGAGGAAAGAGCATATACCATGACCAACAATTCATTTGAATTCAAGTTAGGTCCAGGAGGCGGTGCAGGTGGTTTATTAATGGGTAAGAGTAGCGGCAATAACTATGGTGAGATCTCAGCAACCATTTATTCTACTGATGTTTCTACGACTGCACAGATGGCTGTGAACAGAGAGAGTACAACGGGTTTAATGCAGGTGAACATTGGAATCCTAAATGAAGTGGCGCATACTACAGGCATGCTGACGTTTCTTGAAGGTAGCGCAACACTACGGGTTGCTTCAAGTTCTGTTTTCAAGTTAGATGGTATTGCTGAAGCAGTAGGAACGAAGACATTGCGATATGATCCTACAACAAAAGTTGTAACCTATCATGATATACCTACTGGTGGTGGTGCTGGCGGTGTCTCTTCCTTTGCATTCACCAATGCTAACGGGTTTGCTGGCGTTGTTACAACTGCTACAAGTACGCCTACCTTAACCTTATCAACTTCACTGACATTAGGATCTGTTCCATTCATTGGTGCCGGTGGTGCTCTTCTCCAGGATAATGCTTTGTTCTTCTGGGATAATACCAACAAGAGATTAGGTATTGGAAACAATGCGCCTGCTTATACATTGCAGGTTACAGGATCACTATATGCAGTTAACAACTTTGCACATACAGCACAAGGTGGATGGGGTGCTTTCTTCAGTAATACCGTCCAGATACCTGCAGGTGCTACATTCAATTCTGGTTATACTTGGGCAGGAGCAGCGAGTTCCAATACTATGCAGTTTGCGGGTAGCAGTACTATTGCTCAGGGTGCAATTGTTGCAGGGCATACATCCAGTAACAGAATAGAGTTTACTGCTGCAGGTGCTACAATAACAATGACACAAGCTGCAGGTATTCGGGCATTGGCCGGCTTACAGATCCTGTCACAGATAGTAGGAACGATAGCAGGTACAGTAACACATGGTGCATCATTGATGATACAAGGTGTGTATCCTAATAGTACCGGTGTGGTTAACTTCAATAACTATTATGGCATCCTTATAAACCCACTTGATGAGTGGGGCATAGTAACCTTTACTAATCGGTGGGGTATCTATCAGCAAGGAGTAAACGACCCAAGTTACTTCGCTAGCCGCATCCAGATCGGTAATGTCACAAGCCAGGGAGCTTATATGCTGCAGGTGACAGGTGGCTTCTATGTGAATGCCACATCAACCACAATGCGATTCGTTGGATTGACTACAGATAATACAGCTACTCAGGTGCTTGCTAAGAATACTGCAGGTGACAATGTGTGGAGAGACATCTCCTCTATCAGTACCGGTGGTGGTGGAACGATTGGTGGTTCTATTGCTCCTGGTCAAGTAGCATACGGTAGCGGTACAGCCAATTCAATTACAGGATCAGCTGATATAACCTTCGCACTTGGTACGCTCAGGCTTACTAAACTAACAGGAGTAGATCTGCAGCTTGGTGATCTTACAAGCACAGCTACGGCAACTCCGGCTCAGATAAACTTAGGAGGTTCGTTCTCCAATGCTGCAGGAGCTAATCCTAAATTAGTGCTATACGATAATGGTGCCGGTGCTCAATACGGTATGGGTATCGCTGCTTCAATGATGTTCTATGCAGTGCCTGCTGCAGTAGCTCACAGGTTTTATGTGGGTACAGCTACGGCAATGGCACTTGGTACAACAGGCATAAGTACTTTCATACAGGCGGTTAATGCTACTGATGTTACCATGCAGTTATTCATTGATCCTTCTAATACAGCCAATGCCTTTGAGATCAAGACAGGTCTTGTAATTGTATCATCTATCAGCAACTCAGGTAGTTTATATTCAAGAGAGCTTAGAGGTAGAATCGTTCCAAGGATATCCACTCTGGCTACCACTACTTCTTTCACATTCGATGCTGATCAGTATGATATGTATACAATAACGGCGCTGGCATCTGCCATAGCGATGAATAATCCAATAGGTACACTGGTAGATGGTCAGAAGATAATGATCCGTATCAAGGATAACGTGACAGCAAGAGCGATATCATGGCCAGGTTCACAATGGAGAGCCGGTGATATTGCACTTCCTCTTACTACGATAGCCAATAGGTCAATGTATCTTGGCTTTATATGGAATGCTGCAGATAGCAAGTGGGATTTCATTGCCTACAACGATAACTTCATATAATATGGCAACCGTCTTATATTTCCATGATTTGATTAATCGCAGAGGCGGTATCTATCCGACTCAGCATCAGCATGTCGGTGGTAATCCTAATTATATCTTCACTGATGGTTATACATTGCGTACGATGAATACCACTATAGGAAAAGCACAGGTGGCATCATCCGGTAATAGTGCAGCGCAGACTGCAGCACAAGAGGGATTTGCCAGGTACTTCACATCTCCTCCATTGAAAGGCAACTTTTCCTTTGGTGGAGCTACTGATGATCTCAGCCTTAGCATAGCAGTAGCGGAGAACAATGCTTCAGCCAATATTAATAATGTGAGGATACATGTATACATATGGAGACCTCGTATTGGTGGTAAGATAGCAACCTTGATTGATAATGTATATGGCAAGACAGAGCCGGCTGCAGGCACTGAAGTTGTATGGTATCAGAATGTAACAAGCTTTGCAGTAAATGCTCTTGATGGAGATGTGATCGTCTGTGAAGTATGGTTTTCACATTCACAGGCTACTACTGCATCCAGGACAATCAGCTTATATTATGATGGGGCTGTTTCCAATTCTACCAACAATGCCGTAGTTTCGAATCATGCGAGCTATGTCTTATTCCAAGCCAATCTCTTGTTCTATCCTCCTTTCAATACAGGTGGTTTCTTTTCATTCTTCAATACTTAAACTATAAACTATGCACAAGTATTTCTCAGACCTAACTAATGTTCCCTCTTTCGTTGCTCAGTGCAATGACTGGTTCTTCATGCAATCATTTATGGCTAATAACCTAGCTGTGTATGATGATGTGGTAACGCAACTCAAAGTACAGCAACGGGTAGAAACGCCACCTGCAGGTACTGCAACGATGGAAGTAACTAATACATATCTCGGGGTGATCCTGCAAGCCTACTACAATGTAGAGATGGGCTATGGTAAGGAGATAGCTAAATCAACTCGTAATCGACTTCTCGCCATCTTGCAGAGTACAGCTGCTACTTACCCAGTGATCACTGAGTTCCTTGCAGCACTTGCAGAAGAGGAAGCAACTACTCAGAGCAGTCTTGTGGAGTATGGTCGTAAGAACTTACGGGGCAAGCTTGGTTAGTATAAGGCTTTATTATATATTAGCTTTTATTAATCAAACCTAAATCAGATTTATGGCGAAAGAACTTGAACTTAAAGCAGCTCTTGAGCTCGTTTATGATGGGAACGGGCGTAGAATTAAAGTAATTGGAGAAACTCTATCCATCCTTGAAGTATGCCTTCATTCAGAAGAAGGTGATCCGCATTCTGTTCTTCGTAAGATCCGCCGGATTGAGAAGAAGGTGGCGCCGATTCGTGATGAATTGGATGATCTACTGAAACCGTTGGAGAAGGAGAACATGAAAGACAGGCGGGCTTATGCTGATAAGCAGGAACCGTATCCCGACGAGGACCATGAAGAGTATCTCAATGCAAGGCTGAAAGTGTTCAAGGAGGTCTTCGGTAAGTATGATAACAAGCTAAGCTTTGAGGATGATGATATCAATTTCATGAAGGAGCGAATGAAGAAGAAGAAATGGGTGATAGCGTCGGATACTATCATCAACTTTATCAGCAAGATCAATGCTGTTGTAGAAGATGAAGAAGCGGTAACGGAATCTTAAAACCCCAATCATGCCTACTACCTATAAAGTCCATGTCGATGTTATCAACCGTGAAGCAGCTGACGTTTACTATATCGAACTGTTCAAGCAGATTTCGAATATACCGACGGCTACAGCTACACTGGATGCGAACAGCGGCATCAACAGCCATACCTTCATTGACCTTGTTAATGATTCGTATAAGGTAAGGATAGGGCATAAGTGTGGTGGCAATCCAACGATATGGACAGATACATTCCCTGTTAATACAACAAGCAGTCCTGTCAATACTCAGTGTAAGAAACTTGTAGGTGTTCCTACCGGTGGTGTTGGTCAGGTATCAGTAGCGGTTACAGCTAATCCGGGACAGGGAGTAGAAGTACAGGTACATAGAAATGCAGTACCAGGTGATCCGGCGAATATTATTAACAGTGAAGGAAAGGTACTTGTCAAAGCTGCTTACTTCGCAGCGCCTGTAGTGCCGCCTCTTGTTATTACCGGATTAACTGCAGGTGCTTACTTCACCAAGATCAGAGGGGCATGCAATGTAACAGCCTATACTGAAGGTGGTGGGAGTAACATGGTAATAATTTATAGTGATTGGTCGAATTACGAAGGATTTACAGTGACATAAGCGCCGTGTAAGAGGAAAAAAACCGGTGCTAAATGATAAAGTAAAACCCTGCATGGAGATGCAGGGTTTCTCTTAATCAATAATCGCTAATAAAAGAATGGCAAAGCACAAGTTATTAGTTCTCTACAATAACGATATCAGGCTTCTCTACTTTTTCATGTGTCAGTGCTTCGCCTTTGGAATCTACAAGGTCACCAATAGGTTCCTTGGCAGCGTAGCGTTCCTCGATGGCAACCTTCTTCTCAGCATAGAGAGCTTCTGATTCATTGGTAATAGTATCACGCAGGTTCTTAAATGCGGTCAGTTGTTCGTCAATAGATTTAAATGTATCATCTCCGAATAGGCAATTGAATACAGTGCGGCAACTATCAAGCCCGTTTATCTTCTTGATATCATGGCGGCCTACCAGATTGAATGATGACTTATACCCGTTCATGGTACGGACATTATTCTTATCAACCTTAACGTTCTCCACCATTGTTTCTTCACCTTTAGTGAATGTGGGTACAACAACAATGTCGAGGCTTTCTTCCAGGAAGGAGAATGAAACGCCGATAACCCAAACCCTCTTGATAAGGGATGTTGAGAAGCAGAATCCATTGGGGTCATTATGGAAGACCATACAGATACCATCCTGAATTACTACTACTTTGGTCTGTGCCATGCCAGTAGGATCTGGCCGGTTCTTATCTTCGATCTCAGCATAGCACTGCCGGTGAAGTTCTTCAAGGTCCTTCTTCTTCTGTGCTTCTCGTTGTTCCTTCTGATAGTTCTTAAGATCTGCAGGAGCTACTTTCATTGACATAGTATAATATTTCGGCTAATATAGTGAAATACTATATATCATTGAGTAAGTAGCTTCTTACCTGATGAAATGAATGTCTGCAGGGTCTCATTGTTTTCAGTGATTGTATCGAGAGCCGTCTCTACATTCTTAAGTGCAGCGTACAGACTTTCCAGCCACTTACGATTCTCCTTTGTATCCTCAATAATGGTAGTGCCGTTCTCCCATATTCTGAACTTGCTACGGCTGTAGGTGCCCTTTGCCTGAGTGCTATAACTCTTCTCTTCACCAATGATGTACTCAGTGGCGTAAGTCAATCCAAGCTGCAGGGCTATCTGTGGATGCTGCTCATTGTAATGATGACTACCATAGCTGGTGTTGGGTGAGCTGTAGTGGATGATAATAACCTTCCTGGAAGATGTGGTGCTTTCGATTTCCTTCTGATAGAACTTGATGATCTCCTCTTCCAATTCACCTTCCGTCTTGGCTGACAGGCATATCATTGACTTGCGCCTGTTGATCTCCCGGAAGTCAAGGCCGAACTTCTCCAGCTTATCTGAATCAAATCCTTCATACTTACTGTAATACTCGTCACGCAAAGGGCTGAAGAATACCCCTTCGTTGTACCATATCTCTACTTTAATGGATACGCTGTTGACAACCCCTTTGGGTGTCAGTCTTAATGATGTTGTCTTGATCTTGGGCATAGTTCAATATTTAGATTTCATACAATGTCCATGGCTGAATTTATAATCATCGAGCATTTCATTGCTCCAGTGTCCGTATAGTTGCTGAGCTTTGATCAACTTCTGTGGCAATGTCATCCTACCATAAACTCCGTAATTCTTATCGCCAACGTAGGCGTACTTCTTCAGTTTCTCAGCTTCCATATCTACCCAATCAAGGAAGATCTCCGGATAGTTACGATGGAGCCACAATACTTCCTGGTCAGATTGATAGAAACAGAGCATGCAATTGGATGGCCATATCTTCTCAGCCCATGCAAGCAAGTTCAAGTTGATGCATTGCTGCCGGCTCATACCTTCTTCGATCAAGGGATAGTGCCGTTCAACAGTAGCTTTCTTCCATACAGGATCATACTTGTTACCATTATCTGTTCTGCTTTCTTCACCTGCAGCGAAACCAAGTATAAGCCGGAACTTACCGTAGAGCTTTGCATATTGCCGGTATGCCCGCTTCCTGGTCAATTGGAAATACTTTCTCTGCAGCCAGTACTCCACATAGTTATCGACCACCTTTATCTTCAGGTTATCAGTGCAGCTCTGTCTGAAAGCTGCAGACCCAATCGACTTGTTTTGCCTGTACTGATAAGTAAGGCTCTTCCAAGTTCTGGGATGAAAGCCCATGTCATTAGTTACCCATTGGAATTCGATGTTATGAACAGCACAGAATGCTTTGACCATGGGAAGTAACGCATAGGTATGAGGATGCTCATTGCCGGTATCAGATCCTACTACAAGCAATCTGCCCCTGACATGCTTCACATAGAAACCGGTATCAGTACCGAGCTTATAAAGCAATGCCAGGCTCTCCTGACCTAATCCGAATGAGAAGACTGTGATCATGCGAATTTAGTTTTATCAAGAGCAAGGAGCTCTTCGATCAATTGGAAGATATCAAAGCTGCCTTTCAATAAGAAATGAAATTGGTCTGCACTGAGGTTTGTGATGTACTGATGCTTGTAGCCCCATGTACCTTCAAGAGTTTCATACTCTATCTGGAAGAAGGGTGCACTGTAATTACCTTTCTTAATGAATCCTTCTATACCCAACAGATCCGCTACCTGTTCCTTGGTTATCATGAACAGTGGATTGAGAAGGGGTTTAAACATACAGTCCTTCTGATGTCTCAGTAAGAGCCAAAGCAGATCGACGTTAAGTGTCTTCACATCGCCTCTGTGTATACCATGTTCATGAACCAAATTGTAACAGCTCTTTTCAATTATTATATCACAACCCATATGATAATGGAGATAGTCAGTGATCAGCTTGCTCATACTTCAGTTAGTTTAAGGATCTGTCGAAGTGTATTGATGTCCTTGCAAGTACCATCGAACAGGCGCCTCTTACCGTAGTCAATGAGAATCCTGCTCATTCCTTCTATATTGTTCTCACCTGTCCATATTGTCAAGACAAGCTTTCCTTTGGTCCAGGTATCGGCTTCACCATCGAACCACTTATGCTCCCAACCATCCTCACTTAATAACACGTTATCCAGATACTGTACCCTTACCCGGCCTTGCAGGAAATGGTAATGGATCATATCAGGAATGATGGATTGAAAGCCTTCGTGCTTCCTGTCCGGTATGCGATGCTGAACAATGACTTTGTACCAATTGTTCTTAATAGCGTAGGAGTTGATCTCACATTCGTATCCTTCCCGGAAGTCCTCTAGTTTAGGAATGAAGTATTGCGTTGTCATACCTGTTGATGGATTGGTTTATCCCGGTTATACACTTCGATATCATTCTCGAAGTCCTTCTGTATCTCCTTCAGTGAATTGATCTGTAGTTGAATTTCCCGCTGCATTTCCTTGAATGTTACCTGACCTTCATTCTTAGGATTCTTCTCGATCTGCTCAATACGCTTTTCGAGCTTGCGGATTTGTAAAGGGAAGCCTGAGATGAGCATTCGCTTTTCCCAGGCTGTGAACCCGTAAACGAACAAGACGTTCTGGCTTGTCTGCTTATTGGAATATTCTACCCACATAGTTATGCCATTATAAGGTTAACATTCTCCTTGATATAATTAAGGATCTGTTCACAGTAGTATGCGCTTGTGAGGTCACTAAGGAATTCGAATATCTGTCGGTAAGCTGTATAATCATCTGCTTTTACTTCAATGCGATCGAACTCCTTTGCATTGCTTTGGTCACTTGTCTTCAGGCTGCCTGCAGTGAAGTCCCAATCCTTGGCTATAACGGTAATGTCCTTGCCAAGAATCTCTACAGTGCATACGCCACCTTTCATGTACTCTCCGATCTTGAATGTTTTCTTAATCATTTCTATAGTTTATGAATGATCTAAATTGACTGTTACTTGTGCACCAATGATATTCTTATCCAAAGCCATTGCCATTAGGAAAGGAATGTTGCTTAATGTGTGAGGAGGACCAAGTGCGATAACCGCCGGCGGACTGCATACTTTGATTACTTCGTCTGTCATTGTCTTACATTCTGATATACGATTGTCGAAGATGCGATAACAGTACATAGTAATTTCCTTTCTCTTATCCTCGCATATAGCATAGCATTCCCAAACTTCGAACTTAACGCCAGTCTCTTCTTCAAACTCTCTGACCATTGCCTCATATGGTGTTTCAATATGGGCTCTGGTTCTCTGTGTTTCTTCCACCTGTTGATCAGCTTTACCACCGATACCGTTAAGTTTACCCTTCTGCTAGTTGGGATGTTCCTTCTGGATCATTACTACTTCTTTCATGTCTTCACTAAAAGCGAAGCCTACAACATACTTAATCATGATTACCATTTATAAGTTGGAAGATCGAGTGTTGTGTCAGCATCTCTATCCAGGTTGATCATTGTGCAGTTCTTCTTAACAGCATAGTCAATGACCATAGCCAGATCCTGAGCCCTATCTAATACCCTTTTAATGAATTCTTCTTCCTTAGCATAGTCACTTAGGAATATGATAAATCCATAGTGATGATTAGCAATGAACCGGAAGGGCATCTTCTCTTCTTCATCATGGAGATCCTGTTGTAAGTCAACCGGCTTTATCTGGTTGAGCAGATCATTTGTCTGCAGAGTTATATGTGCTGTTGACAGCACGAGTGTATTTTCAATCATCGTCCTCTGAGTATTTATCTTCTGTTACATGACCATTGGTTACTACGATGCGGCCTTGTCCACTGTGACGATCGTGATCATGCTCAGAGATATTATACTTGTACTCCAGAGCATCGATCTCTTCAGTAGTACACTTAATCTCTTTCTTGGTTTCACGATCGTAAACGTGATTGATAAAGCTTTCATCGTCTCCCGACTTATATCGGATAATGCAGTTGTCAAACTTAGCATCTAATTTAACTCTGTCAGTTGTCGCCATTGTCTCCAGGTTTAGATTGTAATTCATCGTATGTTTCCATACGTCTGATTGATAAATTGTCTTCATCGAACACTACATAGTTGCGGCCTTTACCATTCTCCAGTAGAAACGGATTATTGGTACGGCTTGCAGCATCTACTGTTCCCCGATCGAGGAATGTAGTACCATCACAACCAATACTACGAAGGAATGAAGATGCATTGCTTTCAGAATTTAATGTAGCAGCCAGCCACTTATAGGTTTGCTCACCAGTTGGTATCTCATGTTCATCTACAGTCATGAACTCTCTCTGGAACTGTGAGCTATCTTCCACCGGCATCTTCATTCTTATCAGTCGCTTGTAGATACTTAAGGCAACATCTGCAGGTAACTCTTCATCAAGATCGAGCCACCAACCATCTTCATATACATGGCATTCATATAATGCCCCGCCTTTAGTAACATACTCAAGTGCTACTTCGCGGATCTTGTTGAAATAGATTCCATATCCACCAACACTACGTCCATCACCTGATCCAATTTCTTGATGCAAGTTGAACTTACTGAATTGGCGATTGCTTCCATGGTAAAGCGTTATCATTTAATGTTCGTTTAAGGTTATTGTATTCATCCTCTGTAATGAAAGCCCAGTTCACCAGGGTAAAGTCAAAGTTGGTATAGGACTTTACTAAAGCGATAAGAACATTGTAAGGGCTCTTGGCTTCCTGAACCATATTGTACATTGATGCAGCGCCGGTAGTCCTATTACGAGCATAGAGAATCATGAACAGATAACCTGTGTTCACTGTCTCATGGAGCATCCTGATAGGTTTTAAATGAAGGAATAAGCTGTAGCATGGCGTTCCAGCTACCTGTGAATGGTACGGCCCTGTCATCGATATATACATTAGCCGGCAGCTTCTTATTGGTAACTCCGAGTAAGCCTTTCTCATTCCAGAACTTCTCCCATACAGATACACACTTGATCTTATACTGCAGCTTGGTATTGGTGTTCTGTTCTGCAAGCAGTATGTTATCATCTGCAGTTGTCATTGGATAGAACTGATCCATAAAGTCAGCTTGACTCATGTACATTAATAGATTGCTGTGCTTATCCCTCAACCATTTCTTGATCTGCTTCGGCGGCCTGGTTGAGAATATGAATACCGAATAGTCCTCCTTTAGTAAGGAATTAATAGCATTGATTGCCCCATCCACCGGCGGATCGTATATCGTACCATCTTGCCAGCCTTTGGAATACTGATGAATTACGCCATCAAAGTCGATGGCCACTGTCTTAAAGCTCATGGTTTAGGATTTAATTGTGGAAGTTCCTTTTCGAAGATTGCGATTATTGTTTCAATAACTATTGTGCCATCTGTTACTGTACTGATCTTCCAGTCAACGAGCTTGTAACCCCTTTCGAGATTTACATTAATGACAGTTTCGAATCTCTGACTTAGTAGATCAAGCGCGGGTGTTGATGGTGTCCAGTTCTTAGTTATCTCTGCTACGATAAATCTGTCCATATTACTTCTGTTTTTCTCTTAAGTATAATAATTCAAATGTGGCTATCGTCTTACCGATAATCCTAAACTGTTCTGTTACCAGGTCTTTCAGATCCTTCTTACAATGCTCCGGCAATGTCTCGTTCTTATCAATGCCTTCAATGAAGAGATGCTTTGCTCTTAACCAATAACTGTATTCAGCTCTTGGTGTCTCTAATTTTCGCTTAGCCATTGTAATTGGTTTAAATGTGAGCATTCATTACGGACCTCTCAAGTTCTGTAAGATTCCATCCATTGAGTAGAATGAAATGCGAATCAGTGATACGCTTAAGTAACCAGGGATCAATAGGAGCTATCATTTTCCATTGTTCTACTTCCCATAAGATATACAGATCTGCCATTGGTGTCTTCGGTACGAACTGTGGGGGCACTAAAGGTACAGGCGCCTGCAGGCGAAAGTGATTGGCATTATACTTCCCGTAAGGAAATGTTGGAAAGCAATGCTCAATATCAATATCCCGCTTCTGTGGCTTCCAGTTCCAACTACTATCATTGTGAGTGAAAGTAACCCGGCCAGTCATTTCCATTCTGCAGATGATATGCGGCGCTGTCATCTCAGCGATCGCCATCTTAGGTGTACCATTATCATGCAGCCCTGCCATCTTCATTACTGCCGGCACATCAACAACCTTCTTACCAATCTTCATTTGATAGTACAACTTCTTCAAGTCCTTGTACCAGGCATTCTTCTGCTTGAAGTAACCGCTTTCCTGCTTTGCAGCAGCTGCGTATTCATGATACTTATCAGAAGCATCATAGCGATCGGTCTTTAAAGTAGGTAGATTCATGGTATATGTTTTAGGTGAGTTTGAATCCTTTGGTCTGTAGTTGCTCAGCAAGAGTAATCGTCTTCGGAACATTGGCAAGCTGATGAAGCTTTGCATTTATCTTCTTTTCGATATCATCGATGTGTTGCCAAACGTTATCCTCATTTATAAAGTCAGGACTATAGAACTGATCACTGCCTACAACTCCACGAACAGTATGATAGTAGAATGTTGTTATTACTTGTTCATGCAGTATCCTATTCTCAACCGGCTTTGTTTCAGTCTTATAGTTGAACAGAATCTCAAGTGTAGCATCAAATGTTCCATTGATACCTGTCATCTGTATTGTCTTCTTGAATAGTTGCTTATTATTCATAACGGTTATTCCTCCTTTGTTCTGGAAATTATTGTAGCATAAACGGCTTTCAGGATCTCAGCACACATAGCATCCGGATGATGAGTAATGTTCCTGGTCTTGAAATACTGAGCCACCTGTGACTGTGGATTCCACAAATCATAGCTGTTACGGATCTGCATACCAATGCCACCACTTAACTGTGAATGACAATAGTTAATGAACTCATCTTTCGTACTAGCTTTTATCTTCTCTTCCATGCCTTCGAATCTTGGTAGTAATTCTTTCACTACACGCTGGATCAGCTCAGCATCATCTCTTCTTGTAATGTTAGCAATGATAGCATCTCCTCTTGGTGACAAGCAATCACTGTCTTCCAACCAATCGAATTGATTGAAGCCCATATCAACCCTTATCTTATCTGCTTCCGGACCTCTGCCATAATTAAGCAGCCAGCTATTGCGGCCTTCATGCTCAGGCGGCAGCTGTAATATTAAACCTTCAGCCCATTTGACTCTATCAGAGCCGGACTGGATCTCAGCGGAATTGAGAATAATAACGTGTTGTTCTTTCATGCTTCTTCTTTTACTTGTGATTGTGGTTTGTTAGCCTGGTGAAGTTTCCAATCCGGGTCCTTACTGATAACAAGATAGCATTCATCAAGTGAAAACATTCTTGCATTGAAATCCCAATTGAAACCTTTACCACCTGGTTCTTCAGAGATGAGCCATTTAAGTGTACCCGTATTCAAACGGAAGTAGAGGCCGTTATACAGCCGTGAGTGTGTTGTCATTTCGTTGTATGATTCTTAATAGTTGACGTTTGCTTATCCGGATGGATGTGATAGCGATCCCATATCTGCTGCAGCCAGGGTAATACTTTAGTCAGCTCTTTCAGTGTCATTGTTGTACCACTACCCTTGAAGCCAGCGATCGCAATCTCCATCTGCAGGATCTTGCTCTTCAGTAGAAACATATACTCAGCTTTAGGAACTTCCCCTCCTTTAATCCCGAACTTCTGCGAAGCTATGGCAATGCCGGCATTCATACTTTCGCTAAGTACTGTTGCTTCGCCACCGATTACATAAGTATATGCAAGCAGTTGTGCTGCGAATTCAGGCTTCATCATTGATTCGCCCACCAGGTTGAATGCTTCCTCCAGATCCTGTGCTAGTCCCCAATTCCCCTTGCTCATGTTTCTGTTTCTTTAAATGTTCAGGTTGAGTTTGTTTCAGTCGACAATCATCATGATGCATCTCTATGATATCACCAATGATAGTACCATCCTCCTGAACTTCACGAATGGTGTCGAACTTTCCCGGCAGTGATCCCGGATCGATAGGCCGAAATGATTGGCCAATGTTAGCGATAGCTTCTTCTCTTGTCATTGCATTAAGATTGAATAAGCGGCATTGATACTCTTGCATCGTTCAGTGCATTCAGCTATCTTATCAGGATTGAGATCAGGATGCCACTTCTTCATCTGTGCGAAGTATGCTTTCTTGATATCAGCCTTCGATGCGAACTTATCTATTTCCAGTAGTTCATAAGGTGTCATCTCCTGGTGAGATAGAATCTCTGCAGCTGCTTCCGGATCGAGCATTTGATTGAATGCCTTTCTCCATTTGTTCTTATTGCCATAGCCAGTCGAAGTATCATACCGTTTGAAGTTGTCCGTCCAAGCCATTATATTCTACCTGTTGAATTGTTGAGAATGATATACCTGCTTCTGTTGCTTTGATACGACCCCTGACTACATCCCTACGCTTCTTGAATATCCATTGGCGAAGTGGACGTAGTAAGTATTTCTCCTGGTAATCGGTAAGCTGCCGCGGCGCCTTAACTTGTTCCCAGTGATCCTCACCCCAATATTCTTCGCATACTGTGCAAGATACATGGGTGTAGATATCAGTCCAATCAGATCCCATGGGAGCATCAAAGCTTCTGGTCATGATGAATGCACAGACCTCCGGATAGGTAGCCAGCTCTTCATGTCTCATTGTAGCTTTCAATCTACCAAGTGTGATGATATTAATTAGCCGCTGTGGGATCGCATCTTTCCATGCTGCAGAGTGAGTAAGTACCGGCGCTGATACAGCATCCATGATGGTAAGAACGAACAGGTTTGAATCAATGCGCTTCTTTCTGTTTTCTTCGATCTTCGTTACATTCATCTAACTGTTGTTTTAATTGTTTTACTACAGCATCCTGAACTTTAATAGTACCCTCCAGGTCATGTACCTGAGCTTCCAACTCCAAGCCCCACCTTCTCAGATCAGCATTGGCTTCTCTCAGTTCTTCCATTCTACGCATGACCATCTTGTAGATGTAAGTAGGAATGTTATTCTCTTCACTTTTATACCATGCAGTGATAAGAGCAATAACAGTATCGATCGTCGGACAGGTATTGCCTGGGGGCGGTTTCATTGCTGTATTATCTTAGGTTCATAAGGGGTTTCCTTTCCCGGTATGCCAAGGGCATCCAGATGCTTACATTTTCTATAACGTCGCCATGCAAAGCAACTACATCCCCAATGCTTCTTGGTCTTGTGTTGCGCTACAGTATAGACACGATCAGACGTCTCAGATTCTATTTCAAATCTGTGACGCCATTGATCGTTGTCTGGCAACGCTACATCTCGGTTAATGTATAAAACCGGGACTTGCGTTTCGGCCATGTTAATTAAATAGGAATGATTGTTCGGATACTATCCGTTTAAGTTTCTTGGTCTTGGAGAGCCTCTTCATTTCAATCTGTTGGATGATGCCTTTCACCTGCAGTATGTAGAAATCATAATTGAGCTTAAGCCGGCTGATAGGGATATCAGTTACTTCATTCATTACAGTAACGAAGAAGCCGCTTTGCATTTCCTCCTGTTCTCTCTGATTGAAACGATTTACTTTATAAAGCTTTCCTTCCTGTGAATTGCCCTGTGTAATGATCCAACGATTATTCTTCTGTAGTGCACCAGCGTTCTGCCACATAGGATCTTCCTTCTTCCTAAATGCAACAATGAACTTGTGCACATCAGTCTTCTCAGCCCGCATAAAGTCGTATACATCGGTAGACGCCTTGATGTACTCTTCCGGATCAGTACCCTTAAGGAAATATGCTTCCAGTGCTTTGGCGATGATTGGAAAGTTGTAACCTTTCGATAACTCCTTCTCGTATTCGAATGTGCCTTTCCGTTTAACCGGCTTGTACTTGTCATAAGTCAGCATTAGATAATTGTTCACATCAACTAGCACCATCTTCTTGTACCGGGTATGTTCCAATTCAAAGCCAGTATAAGCGCACCATTGATCACAGATGGTCATGAATAATGAATACTCATTCTTCGGTACTTTAACCGTTACTCCATCCGTATTGGAATACACAACGATGCAGCCTGATACTTTCTCAAGCCATTCGATCAGCATGAGCAGATATATTTCACCACTGATACAAATTGTTGTTGCTACCAGGGGATCGTACAGGAAACTCACAGGTGACTTGGTAAGACCGAAGGTTGAATTCGCTGTTATCTTCATCCGGTTAGCGAGGAGCTTATTGCCGGACTTCTTAGCCTGCACCCGGGGAATTACTATCTGGTTCTCATACAGCGTAGGGAATCGGGGGCCAAGATGCTTTGGATACAGCTTGTCATTTACAATGATGTACGGATAGAATGAAACGGCATCAATATCCCATAGGTCATACATCTCATCTTCTTCAATTACTTCCGGCCTATTGATACTATGAATGCCGCCAATACCGATCGTGTGATTAAGATACTTGGATGGAACGATGAACTCAAACTGCTTATCCTTTGGATCATATTCTACTCCTACATTGATCTTGGTTTCTTCGATACGTTCAAGCAGCTTTATATTCTTCCAGTTACGGAAATGACAGCGGCTAGGAATACAATCCTTCAAGTGAACAACAGGTCTGTCGGTTCTACCTTTCAATAGTTCCTTCTCAGTAATGTTCAGTTCCTTAGTCAGTACGTCTATGAGCACTTTCTTAGCAAGCTCCGTATCACAGGCATTGATAACATCAAGTTTATACTCTCTTGTGGCTCTAATACGTTCATTAAGAACATCAGCCATCTTACGCTGCAGTAACGCATATGTGATCTCCACATCATTGTCATGATAATGGTCTAGTTTATTGAACTCTTCAAGTGTAAGATACGTTCCCGGCTCATATGGAAGATCTATAATGTTCGGCCATCTCATCATGATAGCTATGTGCTTCAGAGAAACACGATCGACAGGATTGAACAGAGCAAGTAAATCAATGCTGTTGAAGAAGTCCCTGTTCTTATAGCGTTTGAACTGATCCCATTGGAATTCCTCACTCTCCTGGGCTGCGAATATCTTTTCATTCAGTTCATAGCACTCCCTTACTATTGTCGATATCGGACATTTCTCGAAGCGGTCCTTCTCTAACATAAGGAGATTCAGTAACAGATCATCATACTCCAGATTATTAAAACCGATAACCCATTCAACGTGGGCATGAAGGAAATGACTAAGCGCAAGAAAGTCATTGATCTCCGTCTTCTCATTAGCTGAATGGTATATACGAAACGTGTGCTTCTCTTCAGGCTTTTCTACATTCTTGAACTTGAATGCAATGCCAGTCGGATAACATTCAGTATCGTATACATATCGGTTGCGCTTGAAGTTTCTCATGATTTATATTAAGTCGGATAGGTTAAAGGTAGTTGGCTGAACGAGCTTATCAGCATCCACTGAGAATGATGTGAATACAGTTCTCTGTTCCATGATGTACTCCCTTGTGTGTGTCCATTGACCACTTTCCCTGTGCCATATCAAATCATTGATCAAGTCCTTCCATCCTTTGTAATGATATCCGGATGGTGTAGTACCACCTTCAGCACCTACTAACAGGTCAGCTGCACTCATTTCAATTACTTCAGGCGGATCCAATGATTCGGTATAGCCAACAACAAATCTGAATGGCTCGATCTGATATCCTGGAAAGTTCTCTCTCAACAGATAATCATAGAACGCACCCTGACGATACAGCTTGCCGGCAAGATAGTTACTGCGGAACGTCTTCTTATCCCTTGAGGTCTTGAAATCAAGTGGACTGATGATACGCTTACGATCATCTTTCTTAATCTTATCCAGCAACCCTTTCAATGCTACGCCTTTGTAGTAACCATACAGTGCAACCTGGCATTGATCACCTACTCCATCGATGGTATATGCTCCGGTGAAATGGTCTTCCTTCATAGCTGCAGTAGTAAGATTGGCTGTTGCCATTGTCTCTACCTGTATCATCTTCTTACCACGAGATTGAAATAACTTCTTAAAGTAATCATGTCCGTCAGTGAATACCTTTTCATATACGGTATCCTCTTTCCAACCCCCTTTCTCGCCTATACGCTGAAACTTGATTGCTTTAGCAGCTTCCAGAATTGCTTCTTTATGATTGCTCAAGTCTTCAAGGCCGGGAATACTGTAATCAATGATCGTATCATTGACAGTTGCTTTATTGTATACATCCATTACTATCTTCTCAATGGTCTCCGATAGCTTGGAATCGAATACGAAGAACTGCTTTAATGCAGGCGCATCAGTAAGCATCACATCAACGATATCGCCAATGGTCATATACTTACTTTTCTTCTCGAGGTCAAAGCCATGCTTGGATATGAAATCCTGATCAGGATTCTCAACCGTCTTGTAGAACACATACGGATTATCTTCTAATGTCTTGAGGTCACTCTGGCTTATGCCAACATTGGCCTCATACTCCGGCGGTCTTATCATAATGTAAAAGTTAACGGGCTGTAGTTAGCAGCCCGTTGGTTAATTAAATACGAGACAGAAGTTTGATAACAACAAAGCTGGCCATTTCCAGCTGTGTCTGAGCTAGTGCCGCTAGTCGCGGATCGGCGTGCTTGTAATACTCACACACATCAATAAGCTGAGCAAGTGTGTTACGAGCTTTGTTCATTTCTTCAGTAGCGATACCTGAAGGTTCAGGATTGTAGAACAATCGTACAGCTCCGATATTTTCACTCTGCATCTTCGGCCCAGGTGACTGTGGTAAATCTTTCGATTTAATACCGGCATACTCTTCACCAAGTTTGTTCTCAATCTTTTCCTGTACCTGCTTTGAAGCAGACTGATCCTGATTAGCATCAGCGATCTTGTTCTCTTTCTCTTCTTGTTGGCTGCCTGGTCCTTGCTTGGAGTCAGCAGTGCCGTCGAATTTCACTTCATCCATGTCTTTAAGATTTAAATTTCAGCATGTTCTTGAAGATATCGAAGTGCTTGTTAATTAAATCAAGCACATCATCCATTCCCAGTACAGCGTGTACGCTATCCGGATATTCAATAGGCCGTTTATCATCCCATTGCCATGGAACCCAATCAGACATTGTAAGATCTTCCACTTGCAACGTACCATTTAAAGTAGCCTGTATGAATTCATCGAACTCGGGATAATATTCTTCGCCTACAACATGAGGCATTCCAATGAACAGAGCATTGTGTCGTTTAATCAGATACTGTCGTCCGTCCCAATCAATTCTCTCGATACGACTGCCCGCTTTAAGCGGCTCAATGAAATCGAAGAAGCCTGTTGGATTAATCTTAGTCTCTAAGAAGTTTGATAGTAAGACCATGAAGCGAATATATAAAAGAATTATATATCATTGTTGTAATTGTTCATTGATGGCTTGAAAGTTCTTACAGAAGTGAATCTTCATTTCGAGTCTTCGATCTGATATCCCAAGTGTATCAACATAACGTGAATAATTGCCCCGCATATACAGCGGACTGTCATCTTCAACAAAGCCATTTACTACAAGGCAATCTCTAATGGCTTTGATGTAAGGGAAAGCATGGTTGTCATCGTCCTGTGGCATTATACCATCATCCATCCATTGTTTCAGTGGGCAGTAGAATACAAATTCAAGTTGAATGTAATGACCAGCTGGTGGATAGATCCGTCTTGGTAACTGCCTTACAAGGAATGGAACGAAGTAGCTTTCCAGGAAAGCCTTCAACTTCTGCCTGCTCCATTGGCTGCCTTCACCACCAACCCATATAGCCTGACCACTTACCTTGCTCATCTTCGGAGTACCTACGGTCAGCTTATTGCGAGGTACTACTTTCTTGGTCTTGGCATCGATCACGATCGGCCGCTTCAGAGGTTTGTCAAAGGACAGTACTTCATAAGTACCATCCTTCAACCCCTTCTGAATATAAATTGGTAGCCTACCATCAGCGAAGAATGGCTTTGCCCGTTGCTTATCCGATTGCTTGAAGTACAATGGATAGTCAGGAATAACAACATCAAAGGCTTCTGTGCTCATCATTAGAATGGCGTAAACCAAACGATCGGATCGCCGAGTCCGTTCTTAGTTATAATTGCATTTATGAGGCTGAAATGCTTACAAGCCCATTCCCTATTCTCACGTGCAGCCCTGGCCGGATGCTCATGCGTTAATACAAAGTGATTGAATATCTGAATGGTCTTGGTATACTCCTGAGCATCTGCACCCCAGGCTACGAATATCAGCCGCTTACTAATTGCATCGAGCTTACTCAATACATACTTAGTGAACGGCTCCCATATAGCAGCATGGCTCTTCGGATCAGATTCAACAACAGTCAATGCTGAATTCAGTAACAGTACTCCCTGGTCAGTCATTACTTTCAATGTCTTGTCGAACTGTGTAGCCAGATTAAGATTAAGCCCGTTGTATGCATCAACTTCAATAGCCCGGATGATCTGCTTAAGCGACGCCGGCGGATCAACATCTTCATTGACAGAGAATGCTAACCCATTGGCATACGCCTTAGATGGATACGGGTCTTGTCCAATTAATACAACCCGTAGCTTATCAAGTGGTGTTTCCTTGAAGCATCGGAATATCTGTGTCTGATCGAGTGGAAGGATAGATTGATTCAACGGAACTACTCTAGCCTTCTCTTCCCGGAGCTTAACCAGGATCTTCGTAAAGTCTTCTGACTGCACGAATGGCGCCATAAAGTCCACCCATGATGGACCGAAGCGTTCAGCGATTTGTTCTCTTGTCATGTGTTCTCTTGAAGTTTTGATCTCTAATAATGTTATTCAATAAAGTTGTTACTTTCTGTTCATCCCAAGCGATTACATTCTCTCTTCCTCCATTGTGTGATATGAAGAAGAAGTTGCTCTCTGTTGACCAGAAGCGATGTATCGTTGGATACTTAGCGGTTAATTGGACCAGTTGTTCTATCGTCATGCACCATGAATAAAAGTTTGCGAGGTCTGGTGATTGCAACATAGCGGATTCTGTTCCTTTCGATGACCGTCGGATTCTGCGAAAG
>Ga0105104_10000031_pt1 | contig 92484 bp, 72 predicted proteins | sample PPLLaktember2015_3_FD_87034 | JGI IMG/M metagenome (GOLD analysis project Ga0105104, IMG submission 87034) | Freshwater sediment microbial communities from Prairie Pothole Lake near Jamestown, North Dakota, USA - PPLs Lake P7 Core (6) Depth... | ecosystem: Environmental > Aquatic > Freshwater >... | reverse complement strand
GAAAGAGTTTATCGAAGCGGTGAACGATGCCTATCAGGAATCGGATATGGACCGCGGCATGCTCGAGCGGTCTCTCGAAATGAGTTCTCAAGAACTGCTCCAGGCAAATTCAGAGACCCGGGCGATCTTTCAAGCAATACCGGATTTGCTGTTCAGGCTGGACAGTGAGGGGAAGATTCTGAATTACAAAGCCGGTGCGACCACAGACCTCATGCTTCAGCCCAAGGAATTTCTCGGGAAACGAATTCAGGATGTGCCGCTCAAACAGGTGAGCGAAAAATTCACTGATGCAATCCATCAGGTCCAGGAATTCCAGAAGATTATCAGTATCGAATATTCCCTTTCCATACAGCAACAAACCCTGTTCTTTGAAGCCCGGCTCGTGCCGCTGCCGGAAGATCAGATCGTTGTCATTATTCGAAACATTACCGAACGCAAACGGGCAGAAGCGGCGATTCAGGAGTCGGAAGAACGCTTCCGCATGGTGTTCGAAAATGCGTTCGACGGGATAAGCATCTATGAGGAAAATCCGGATCCCTTTAAGAGGACACTCGTTGAATGCAACGAGCAGTACGCGGCGATGGCAGGCAGAAATCGTGAAGAACTGCTGAAGATCGGAAATACAAAATCGATTCAAACGAAGATCGACGATCCGGCAGACGTGGAATGGCAGGATTCGCTGATCTCACGAAAAGTTTTCCGCGGCTCGTTCACATGGATTCGACCGGATGCAAAAGAAAATATCATTGAATATGTCGGTGTACCGATTCTCTGGCGTGGAAAATCGTACTCGATTGGCATTGATCGGGATGTCACCGACCGTAAACGCGCCGAAGAGGCGTTATTTACTTCCCAGCAGATGCTCCGGACCGTTTTAGATACCATCCCGCAACGTGTCTTCTGGAAAGATCGTCAATCATTTTTCGTCGGATGCAATAAACCCTGCGCCCTGGATTGCGGGTATTCCGATCCCAGCGAGCTGATCGGTAAAACCGATTACGAGACCGCTTCAGCGAAGACCGCTGATCGCTATCGCGATGATGACCAGCAGGTGATCGAAACGGGGATCCCCAAGCTCGATTATGAGGAACCCCAGTTCAAACCGGACGGCAGCCAGGGATGGTTAAAAACCAGTAAAGTTCCCCTGCGCGACAAGGAGGGGAAGGTGATCGGTGTGCTGGGGACGTACGAGGATATCACGGAACGGAAAAAAGCGGAAGAATCTCTGAAACGCGAACGCAATATCTTCCGCGTCTTGATCGATAACCTGCCCGATGCCATTTACGTGAAAGACACCGAATGCCGGAAAACAATTGCCAATGTTGCCGATGTTCGCAATATGGGGAGAACGTCGGAATCAGAAGTGCTCGGCAAAACGGATTTCGAATTATATCCCGCAGATATTGCCGCTGGTTTTTATGCGGACGACCTCACGGTGATCCAGCAGGGGAAACCGGTGATGAATAAAGAGGAATTTTTCATTGACAAGGACGGCAAGAAAGACTGGCTGCTGACGTTTAAGCTGCCGATGAAGGATGAACAAGGACGGATCACGGGACTGGTCGGGATCGGCAGGGAAATCACAGAACAAAAAAGGGCGATGGAAGCGCTGAAGCTGCTCAGTCACACCGTGAAGAGCATCGGCGAGTCGATCAGCATTACCGATCTTAAAAATAATTTACTGTTTGTCAACGAAGCATTTTTAAATACTTACGGATACACGGAACAAGAGGTGATCGGCAAGCACATCAGTCTTGTCTCCTGCGATCCGGATGTCAGTGATACAGCCATTCTGGCTGAAACAATCAAAGGAGGATGGCAGGGAGAGCTGCTCAACAGAAAAAAAGATGGTACCGTATTTTCAATCTTTCTTTCGACGTCCGTGGTGGTCGATGAGAAAGATCAGCCTGTCGGTCTGGTCGGAGTCGGCACGGATATCACCGAACGTAAACTCGCGGCAGAAGCATTACGCGAAAGTGACGAAAAACTACGCAACATTGTCGAACACAGCACCAATCTGTTTTACTCACGGAACATCAATCAGGTGTTTACGTACCTCAGTCCTCAAGCGAGGGATATTTTCGACTGCGAGCCGGATGAAGCGCTGGTTTGTTTTAAGGAGTTCATGACGGACAATCCGATTAATAAACTGGGCTGTGAAATCGCGGAGAAATCTGTACGAACCGGTGCGCGGCAGGAAGCATATGAACTCGAACTGTTGAGCAGAAAAGGACGGCGGGTCTGGGTGGAAATACAGGAGGCCCCGGTCGTCAAAGACGGTAAAACAATTTCCATTGTGGGGGCCGCCACCGATATTACCGAACGCAGATGGGCGGAGATGGCGCTTCAGGTGAGCGAGAAGAAATATCGAGATATCGTGACGTGGGCGCCTATTGGGATCTACCAATCAACGCTCTCCGGAAAACTGCTGAGCTGTAATAGCAGCATCGCGGAAATGCTGGGCTATGAGAACGCGAATGAACTGGTCGGATGCAACATGGGGCAAGACATCTACTACGATGAGAAAGACCGGGAACGATTTATTGCGAAGGACAATTCCTCGGAGAAAAAAATGACGGTGAGTCATGAAACCCGGTGGAAGACAAAAAATGGCTCCATCATCTGGGTCCTGATGACGGTCCATGACGTCCGGGATAAATCTTCTGAGATTCTCTATTATGAGGGATTCGTTTTTGATGTCACCGAACGGAAACATGCGGAAGAGTCCCTCCGCGAAAGCGAGGAGCGCTTCCGTTTACTGGTTGAAAACTCGACCGATATCGTTACTGAAATTAATGCTGCGGATAAGTACCTCTACGTCAGCCCGAATGTAAAATCGATCCTCGACTTTGAGCCGATGGACCTGGTTGGTACGGATGTCCTGTCCAGGGTCTATGGAAAAGATAAAGCGGCCATCGGAGAGATCCTCAGCAAGTTGGGCGGGAGTGCGACATACCGATACCGGGACCGGACGGGCGGCTGGCATTGGTTTGAGTCCTCCGGACGCGTCTATTATACCTCGTCAGGCGAACAGCGAATGGTCATGGTGAGCCGCGATATCACCCAGCGCCGAAAGGCCGAACAGGAACTTGAATTCTCAAGAAAGCAATTGCAGCACTTCACGGAGCACTTGGAGCATGTTCTTGAAGAAGAGCGGAAACGGATCTCGCGCGAACTTCATGACGAACTGGGACAATTGCTCACCATCTTGAAGTTTGATTTAAGTTGGCTTAAATTAGAGGGGATACAGAGTGATGCAAACATTATTGCGAGAATAAACGCAATGATGGAATCGGTGAATGAAGCGCTGGCATCCGTGAAACGAATTTCGAAAGAGATACGGCCGCCGCAGCTCGATGCACTCGGACTCATTGGCGCGATCCAGTGGGATATCGACCAGGTAGAAAAAAAGGCAGGCTTGAAAGGCGTTGTCACGGTCGACGGTGCAGAAGAGGAAATCAAAGGACAAGTCAGTACCGTCCTCTATCGGGTATTTCGTGAAGCGCTGACAAATATTTTGCGTCACGCGCATGCGGAACATGTATTTATTAAATTATCGCAGCGCCTGGGATCAGTCATCCTGACCATACGGGACGACGGCCGGGGAATTACAAAAAAAGAATTAAAAGGAACGACGTCGTTGGGCCTTGTCGGCATCCGTGAACGGCTTCGCATGATCGGCGGAACATTTACCATTGAAGGCAAGACGGGAAACGGCACCGTGCTGTCGGTGGAAGTCCCATTGAAGAAAAAGAATGGAGAACGCATCTCATGATTCGAGTTCTTATTGCTGATGATCATCCGATAGTCCGACGAGGACTGAAGACAATTCTGAAAGATGTCACGGATATAAAAGTGACCGATGAGGCATGCGATGGACTCGAAGTCATGGAGAAAGTCCGAAATGAGGAGTTTGATGTTCTTGTCCTCGATCTCTCGATGCCGAAACTGGACGGCCTCGAAGCAATTAAAAGAATAAAAACAGAAAAACCGGATTTGGCGATCCTCGTGTTGAGCATGAATCCGGAAGAAGTGTTCGGGATACGCGCATTGAATCTCGGCGCATCCGGATATCTTTCGAAGGATACGGCGCTCGAACAGCTTATCCTTGCCATTCGCCGCGTTGCGTCGGGGAAGGTTTTTATTTCGCAGCTGCTCGCTGAATCCATTGCACAAAATGTAAGCCGGGGATCGCCACGACTCCCGCATGAACATTTATCCGACCGTGAATATCAAATTATGTTGATGATCGCGCGGGGGATGTCGCTGAAGGCAATCGGCGCCGAACTTTCGGTCAGCGTTAAAACAGTGAGCACTCACCGGACACATATACTGCAGAAAATGAAGCTGGAGAATAACGCGCAAATTGTCACGTACGCTCTTCAAAACAGCCTGCTGACATAATTGCTGCTCTGATGCTGCACGAATTGATCCTGCGTGCAAAAATTCTCTCATCCGAAGCACCGAGTGCGCTGTGCGGGGACTTCACACCACCGGCCATCCTTGAATTATAGGATTGGGGGACCAAGCTGTGCATCGAGCTCAATCCTCCGTTTATTCATCTCTCTGACGATGCGAGAATTCGGGATTTTATCCCACGAACGGGCACCATGCGGCCCGTTTCATTGGAATGGGCGATTCCTCCCTGAAATGAGTCACACCTTCCGACCGGAGTAGGTTAATTCTGATAGAAGAATCAGGGTTGTACCGATTTCGTTCCTAAGCACTATTCTGCAAATTGATCCCCGCAGTTACAGCGGAAACGTTGCGCTATCACCGCAAAGAAATGACGTTTCAGTGAAAGGAGTATTCTGATGACAACCACCATCAATGTAAAAGTCCACAAGGAAATCAAAGTGCAGGCAGAAGAGATGCTTCAACTGGTCAGCTTTAACATCGGACAGGAAGAATTTGGATTGGGAATACAAAGCATTCAGGAAATCAACCGCATGGTGGAGATCACGCGCGTCCCCAACGCTCCAGAATTTGTCAGCGGCGTGATCAATCTCCGGGGAAAAGTAATCCCCATCATCGATCTGCGGAAACGTTTTGGATTTCCTCCAAAAGAAAGCGACAGGAATACGCGCATTATAGTGGTGGAATTAGGCGAGATGGTGGTCGGGTTTATCGTAGACGCAGTGAGCGAAGTGCTCCGTATTCCGAGGAGCATCACCGAGCCCCCGCCGTCCATTGTCGCCGGAATTGGTTCGGAATATATCACTGCAGTTGCGAAGCTGGAAAACCGGCTGCTCATTCTTTTAGACCTTGAACGGATCCTTCTCGATAAAGAAAAACTCCAACTTGAATCGACAATTTGATTGGATGAGATGAAAGGCGATACGCAGGCAGTTTTCCCGTTTTGCAAAACGCGCTTTCATAACAAATTGATTTAATAATGTAAGAGGAGCGTTCCATGAAAAAACGAATTGTTCTTTTTGTTTCCATCATAGTTCTTGTGTCAGCAATGGGAACATTCGTGCGTTCACAAGAAAAATTAAGGATTGCGGTTATTCCTAAAAGCAGTTCGGCTGTATTCTGGAAATCAGTACACGGAGGTGTAAAATTAGGAGCTGCTGCGTTGGGAGGTACCGAGGTCGTTTGGAAAGCTCCGTTAAAGGATGATGATCTGGCACAACAAATTTCACTTGTCGAGCAGTGCATCAGCGAAGGGGTGTCTGGGATAGCGCTCGCACCATTGGATAAGGACGCCTTCGCTAAATCGATTGCGAAGGCTGCAAAGAAAAAGATACCTGTTTTAATTTTTGATAGTGCCCTGAGGGGAACCCCAGGGAAAGATTTCATTAGTATCGTCGGGATAGACAATATCAAAGCAGGAATAATTGCCGGTGAACAATTGGCCAAATTTATTGGAGGCAGGGGCAAGGTTGTCATGCTGCGAGTCGTCACCGGTCAATCCAATATTACGAATCGTGAAGAAGGATTCCTTAAAGCAATAGCAACATACAAAGGGATTCGTTTGATTGAGAAAGATCTTTTTGTGAGTGGTACAGCAGAAGAAACTATGAATAAATGTATGAAGAGTGCGGATAAACTGAGGGATGCCGACGGTGTCTTCTGCTCCTATGAACAATCTACCATGGGTATGCTTTTCGCGCTGCGAAATCTCAATCTTGCAGGTAAAGTAAAATTCGTTGGTTTTGATATACCGGCTCCTGCACTTGAAGCATTGAAGAATGGTGAAATCAGTGCCCTGATCACACAGGATCCGGCACGGATGGGTTACTATAGTGTCAAAACGATTGTCGATTATATACGCGGAAAAAAAGTTTCCACAAAGATCGATATCGACGTCGATGTTATAACTCGCGAGAATATAAACGACCCGGATGTCCAGAAATTAATTGCGCTGCCCAGTATGTCGGACTAACGCATGTTCAGATAAACCTTTTTTAGAATGGAATGAAGTGAATCGCTCAATAATGCTCCACCGTGTCAAAAATTGATTTGAAACAATGAGAAGCCGAAAAATAACCGAATAAGCAAGTCTTATGGATAAAACAACGAAAGATCTCGTTTGTCTTCTCTTGACGGATCCCGATCCTGATGTCCGGCGCCGTGCCGCCGAGGATCTTGCTGCCTGGAACGACCGCAATGTCCTGGCCGTCTTGTCGATTGCACTGCAAGATGAAAACAAAGGAGTCGCGGATGCTGTTTCTCGTTCTTTCCTCGCTCTTGGAGGGGCGCCGGCGGCGCGTGCGATTGTTTATCATATTGAGGACGAAGACATCGCCTCCCGAAATCTTGCGGCAAAGCTGCTCGTGAAGCTGGGGGAGAGCTCTGTCCATGCACTCGTTCCCTATCTCAGGTCCTCCGATAAAGATGTTCGCAAACTTGCAGTTGATATCCTGGGAGAGATCAAAAGCAGGGAACCCATTTATTATTTACTGCCGCTCCTGAATGATGCAGATGCAAACGTTATTGTTTCCGCACTGGAAGCGCTCGGGAATATCGGGAGCGAATCCGTGATCAGGCACATTATCGCCACGTTCGAGCTTTATCCGTTTGCACACATTGTGGCCATCGAAGCACTGGGAAAAATTGGCGGAGCTCAAGTCCGGAATTTTCTCGAGAGCAAATTTACGGAATCACAGGCTGCGGAAAAGACGGACGGGTTGTATCTCTTCGCATTGCTCGATGCCATAGGCACGGTGGGCGACGGCGGCACGCTCGAATTACTTCTGGCGCACTATGATAATTTCAAGGACCACCTTCGGGATGTCCTGCTTCATGAAATTGTGCAGATCATAGAACGGTGCAATCTCGAATTTCAATTTGATGAATGGATGCAAGAAGATTTGCTGAGCGCGCTTCGCAGCGATAATCAGCATATTCAACTCAGCGCGGCAAAAGGACTGGTCCAATTCAAAGGCCGGGATATTACACGGGCTCTGCTCCTCTCTCTCGGAATATCAGAAGAGATGGATTTCGTGGTGATCGTGCAGATGTCCGCCAGGCCGGCGGTATTCCAGATAGCGCTGGCATGTCTTGAAGAGGGAGTGTCGCGGGGCAGGATTCAGATGATTATGCTGCTGGGAAAACTTGCGACGGAAATGATTCACTCGTATTCCATCTCTGATGTTTATTCCATAGACGATTCTGAATTGCAGAGAACATTTGCGGTCATCACTGCATCCTGGCAGGACGCCAGCCAGGAAGACCGTGAGATTGTTGCTGATACGCTGTTCCGGATCGATTGCGATTCGACCGTGAGCTTCCTGGATCAAGCGCTCAATGAACTTGATCCGTGGTCCCGAGCTCAAATGATCGATCAACTGAGCACCATGCCGACCCGGCGTGCACTTGAATGCATCGCCCGGTTCGTCGATGATGAGAACGACATGGTGCAGGAAGCCGCTGTCGCAGCGCTGCGCGCAGCCGGCCTTCCCGCGGAAATGGGTTCGTCCATCTCCGGTAAGGAACCGCTTGACAGAGGAGCCGACGAGAGTGTTTGAACAGGTGCCAGATAGAATTCGAACTGAGATTCCCTCCGCGCCGAAGCTTTCTGACGAAACCTTCGTTCTGCTGAGAGATTTTATCTACTCGAAAACCGGTATTTATTTTCCCGAAAAGAAAAAATACCTGATCGAAGGTCGACTGGGAAAACGCCTGCAACTGCTCAATATCTCCCAGTTTGAACATTATCTTCAATTATTGAAATATGGCCAGCAGCGTGAGACCGAGTTCGAATCCCTCTGTAATATCGTGACCATCAATGAAACGTCGTTTTTCAGGAATGAAGCGCAAATGAATGCGTTTCAGCAGAAACTTGCATGTGAAATTCTCTCCAAGAAAAATTACGGCTCGCGGATTCTGAGAATTTGGAGTGCGGCATGTTCCTCCGGCGAAGAACCGTATACGCTGGCGATGCTCTGCCTGGAACATCTGAAGCCGCGGTTTCCCGACCTGCACGTCGAAATTATCGGCACCGACATCAATACCGCAGTGATCGAAATGGCCCGCGCCGCCGAATACAGCCACTATGCGATCCGGTCGTTGCCGGAACTGTATGTGAAAAAATATTTTGACAATACTAATGGAATTTACCGCCTGCGGGCGGAAGTGAAAGAACTCGTGCGGTTCGAATACAAGAATTTAATTAACCATCAAACGATGCGTCAAATGACGCATTTCGATTTCATCTTTTGCTCGAATGTTCTTATTTATTTCGATCAACAAGCAAAAATTCAGGTCATTGGAGATTTATACGATAGTCTCAATCGAGGCGGATATCTCTTTATAGGATCTTCGGAAATGCTTCACAGGATTACGAATGCATTTAAATTGGTAAGTTTTCCCAAGACGACCGTATATAAAAAGGAGTAAGAAGAGTATGGACAAGGTGGTTTTGGTTGTTGATGATTCGGCGACGGTGAGAAAGTTTGTCGCTGCATCGTTGAATATAAAGGGGTTCCGGGTCGTGACGGCTGCGGATGGTGTGGAGGCACTGGAACGAATGCCCGCAGAAAAATTTGATCTGATCATCACCGATCTCAATATGCCCGATATGGATGGATTTGAATTTATCCGCTCCATAAGAGAAACCCCGGAATATTGCGAAATACCGATTATTGTCCTTTCCTCCATGACGGATTTGAAAAATAAAGACCATGCATTGGAACTCGGGGCAGTGGCGTTTCTTGAAAAGCCGCTCAGCACGGAAGCAATACAGCGCGAAGTATTTCGGTTTGTCAATAAGACGATTCAGCATTCGGGAAGAACATAGGAAATTTCCTAGTGCCGAATCCATCCTTTCCTTATATCTTTTGCGCGAGTAATAAAGCATTTTGAAGCAGCGATGCCTTTAATGGATTCCAGAGAAAATGAATGAATATCAACAATAACACCAAACAAAGGATAATATCATGACATCAATGAAAATCCTCATTGTGGACGATTCAATCACCATACGTCGCATTATTACGAATGCATTGAAAACCGTAGGGTTCCCCGATACGATGGAAGCATCAAACGGAAAAGATGCCCTCGAAAAGCTGACCAATGCAAATGTGGATTTCATTATCACGGATTGGAATATGCCGGAAATGAACGGGCTGGATTTTATTAAACAGGTCCGCGCGAATCCGATTTATTCCGCATTACCGATCCTGATGATCACCACTCGAGGCACCGAGCATGATGTGATTGAAGCTCTGCAGGCAAAGGTAAACAGCTACATTGTCAAGCCGTTTACACCGCAGGAATTGAAGGAGAAGATTGAGGGGATACTCAAAACTGTTCAAATTAATACAGTCTAGAACAGATGAATAATCCATTCTCAAAACAATTCGTTCTGGAGAGGATAGAGTTATGAATCAACAGGAACTAGATGGCATCTTACAAAAAGCCGCTGAATTGAAGGTGTTCTGCGAGTATGGCGAGCGCACCGTTCCGGTTCTTGATGAGATCGCTTCCTTTGTCAGGGAAATTAGCCCCGCGATTGAAGATCTCAGGGCCGTGGTTGAGGTGTCCATGGTGAACATTCCCAAAGCGGCAGATCAGCTTGGACGGGTGACGCAAGCAACGGAACAGGCGTCAACCGATATCTTGAATACGCTGGATCGAATGGTGGCCACGCTCGATGAGGTCATCACTTCGGTTGCTTCTGGAATGATCTCGTCCGATCTCGGCGCTGCAACAAAAAAAATGGCTGCAATCGTAAAATCGCTCGTCGATAAATCAGGCTGGGACGAAGATATCGTTAAACTTGCGGAAGCATGGGATATCCATCTGCAGAGTATGAGAATGAGCGGACCGACCAGCAACCTGGAACGATTGCTCAAAGATCTTCAAAGCGATTGTACTGAAATTATGATGGCGCTTCAAGTACAGGATATCACCCAGCAGCATATTGGGGCGGTCATGGGAACCATCCAGGCGGTTGCTGAAGGCCTCCAACAACTGACCACAGGATTCTTCAGTACATCATCAGCCGAAGCCCTTCCGCCGACGCCGTCTATGCCGGTCCAATTCGAACAGGAGAATGTCGGTGAAGCGGAGCGAAAGAAAATGGTTGAGGCATTGCTGAGCAAGGCCCGTGCAGGACAAATATAAGGATGGTGTTATTTTATACGAACAAACACGAATTTGAATTCACAGGAGCATATTAAAGGTGAACACTATGAAACACGATGAATCTGCCGAAAATGTTGAAGGAACCACGGAAAGCGTGATCACGGCACTGCAGAAAGTTATTACATTGCTGGATCGTATCAAAAACGCCATTGAGGAAAGTTCAAGCAAAATTCCCAATGCATCAGTTCAGCTCAATACCGTTACGCAAGCGACAGAACTTGCCACCGTTGAAATTCTTGATGTTCTCGATGTCATGGGAACAAAGATCCACATCCTGGAAACTGGAATGAAAGAATTCGACCAGACCTCGATGACCGAAAAGCAGCTCTTGCTGCTGACCGGGATTAAGCAAACCCTCGCCGATTTAAAAGATAACACAAGCAATATCACCGTGGCATTACAGGTGCAGGATATTACGGCGCAAAAAATAGGGGCGGCAAACCACCTGATCGAATCCGTCCGCAAGGAATTATTAAACGAACTGAATTTTTTCGAAACGGCCAAACAGAAAACCGACGATGCACGGCGTCAGGTCGAGGTGGAGATCGACGGACCAAAAGCGTTCGATGTCAATGCGTCCTATATGAAAACCCCCGAGCACCAATCAAAGATCGATGAAGTGGTGACGGCGTGGCAGGAAAAAGAGGGGCTGTAGACGAAGATGACTCCCGTGCACTTCGAAATAAAAGTCGGAATACTACTCCATGGATGAAAAACAAGAGATCGCCGGTTTTGATGATGATATGAAGGAGATCTTCGACAGTTATTTGGTCGAATCGAAAGAAATTCTGGATCGGGTGAGCCTGGATTTGCTGGCACTGGAAAAAAACCCAGCGAATGCGGAATTATTAAACACCATTTTCCGGGGAGTCCATACCCTCAAAGGCACATCATCGTTTCTTGGCTTTAACCAGATGACCGAGCTGACCCATTCCGGAGAAGACTTGTTGAATAAACTCCGGAAGGGCGAACTGGTTGCCGATAGGAATATCATCGATGTCCTGATCGAAGTGCATGGCGCTGCGACGGTGCTCCTGCAGCGTATTGAAAGCCGCGATCTGCAGCCGGTCGATTTAAGCACGATTCTTGCAAAATTACAAACCGCAATGCAGCAGCAGCCTGCGGCTCCTCAGACCGAAAATATTCCGCAGGGAAAGAAGGATTCCACTCCGCACGTACCGGAACCATTTGAGGTCAAACATCAACGCACCGCGGATTCGACCATCCGGGTCGATATCGACAGACTTGACGATTTGATGAACCTTGTCGGCGAACTCGTTCTCGCACGCAACCGTCTCGCTCAGGCAACCCAGTCCCTGTTGGAAAAATATGAACGGATTGAAATGTCAAAGCATATTGCCGATGTCAGCAGCCAGATTGATTTTGTGACGACGGAACTTCAAATGGCGGTCATGAAAACACGGATGGTGCCGATTGAAAAAGTGTTCAACGGCCTTCCTCTTCTTGCCCGGGACCTGATGCGTACGACGGGGAAGGAAGTCGATCTTCAAATTTACGGCAAAGAAACAGAACTCGATAAATCGATTATTGAAGAATTGAACGACCCGCTCATTCATATGGTTCGGAATGCGATTGATCACGGAATTGAAATGCCGGAAGAACGAAAGAAGAATGGCAAACCCCAGCAGGGGATTGTGGTGGTCAACGCAGAACGTGATGGGAATTATATTCTCATCACCATGGAAGATGACGGCCGCGGTATGGATGCCGAGCAGATTAAGCAGAAAGCGATTGAGAAAGGATTGATTTCCGAAGCGCAGGCAAAGGAAATGTCGACGGCGGATATCCTGAATTTGATTTTTATCCCCGGATTCAGTACGAAGCACGAAGCCACCAATGTTTCGGGGCGCGGGGTGGGCATGGATGTGGTGAAAACGAATATCGCGAAGTTAAAAGGGATTGTCGAAATCGATTCCGAAGTTGGAAAAGGGACAATTATCATTCTGAAGGTTCCGCTCACGCTTGCAATTATTCAGGGCCTTCTCATGAAAGTGGTCGATGAGATTTTTGCCGTGCCGCTGAGTGCGGTGCTTGAAATTATCAGCATTCAGCCGGGTGATATTTACACCATTCAAGGGCGGGAAGTGATACGCCTGAGGGACGTGGTCCTGCCGCTTGCAAGAATGTCCGACATTATCGGGCATTCAAAGGACGCCACGACATCTCGGAATTCGTACGTCGTCGTCGTCGGCTGGGCGGAAAAACGAATTGGGCTTCTCGTGGATTCGCTCCAGGGGCAGAAAGAAGTCGTGATCAAATCTTTGGGAAATTATCTGGGAAATGTTCCCGGCATTGCAGGGTCAACCATTCTTGGAGATGGAAGCGTCATATTGGTTATTGATGTCGGTCAATTTATAGAATTGTTCGCCCGCCATTTTGGGAAAGTCGCATAAGTTAAGTACTGGATAGGTCATGAAGCAATCCGAAGAAAATCTAATAAAAGTGATTATCATCGATGATTCCGCCTTTATGAGGAAATCATTAACACTCATGTTGGAATCGGATAAGGATATCCGCGTCATTGCGACTGCAAGAGACGGGAATGAAGGTATAGAAAAGATTACCAAACTGAAGCCGGATATTGTCACCCTCGACATCGAAATGCCCGGGATGGACGGCCTGACGGCGCTAAAAATTATTATGGAACAAATGCCGGTACCGGTCTTGATGGTGAGTTCGCTGACGACCGAAAGCGCCTATTCGACCATGCAGGCGTTTGAGTTAGGAGCCGTCGATTTCATTTCAAAGGATCTCGCATCCATCTCGACGAATATCAAGTTCATTAAAAACGAGCTGATCGACAAAATCAAACAGATAGCACAGAGCCGTTTAATTCAAACCCGATTCCGAATGCGTCGGCTCGTCCAGTCATCGCAAGGGAGAAAAAGCCCCAACAAACCGGAATCAAGACCGGTCTCTTTTGAAAGTGTGGTTTCAGATTTGCAGGCGGTGGTCGTGGGGATATCGACCGGCGGCCCGGAAGTTTTACATAAACTCATTCCGAAAATCCCTGAACAATTTCCAATCGGGATAGCCGTCGTCCAGCATATGCCGCCGCATTTCACGAAATCGTTAGCAGAGAGATTGGATACGCTCAGCAAGGTGTACGTGAAGGAAGCGGAACAGGGGGAAATCATCGAAGCCGGCAAAGTGTTGATTGCACCTGGCGGGAAACAAATGACATTTTACAGTGATGGACCGTATGTCAGGGCGGAAATATCAGACGAACCGTCGAACGAACTGTACCGGCCATCGGCGGATATTATGATGAAATCAGCCGCTGCAGTATTTCGCGGCCCGCTGCTCGGAGTGATTATGACCGGGATGGGGAAAGACGGCGTCGAAGGTTTGAAATGTGTGAAATCCAAGGGAGGGTATGTTGTCGCTCAAGATGAAGAAAGCTGCATCGTCTATGGCATGCCGCAGGCGGCCATGGAAGAAGGCGTGGTCGATTCCGTTGCATCGCCCGAAAAAATTTCATACCTCTTCGATCGATTGACAAAAATCAGAGTGCCGTCATATAAACCTTCTGGCAGAGGAGAAGGTCTATGAATGAATATCCCATGAATGAAAATCTGAATTTTTCTTTTGGCTCACCGGAAGCGGCTCCGTCTTCCGATGAACAGAAGAATAAATCGTTGAAACATCTGCTGGGGAACAGGGAACAACGTACCGCCACCGTCGAATCATTTTTTGAAAATTCGGAAGGCAGGCTGTTGTCACCCTTAAATATTCACGGTGCGTTCCGGGCATTTGATGAACTCATGGAGCGGCATCAGGAACCAGCCGAACTGTCCAAAGAGATTATTCGTGTCTTTACCGAATTACTTCAGGTGGACGGCGTCTGTATTTACCAGACCGTTTCCAACGGCACGTTGGAAGTTCTGGCCTGTAATTCCACCTGGTCAACGATCGCTGCCGCGATCCAGGAATTTGAAGAATTCGATAACCAGAATATTCTCATTCACCCGGCCGTCTTCTCAGTTCATAATGCGGGCAGGATGGTGCAACAGCAAGACCCGTTGAGCAAAGCGACACCGGTGTCGCTCGGGGTACGCAACTACGGCGCTCTCTTATCTCTGCCGCTGGTTTGCGGAGGAACGCCGGTGGGTGCGATCTCGTTGTTCAGCGTCCATCCTCAATTCTTTTTACCGGAGCGGACCGAAATTCTGCGGACCGCAGCATCGCTGACGGCCGCCTTGTTTATGAATATCCAGGCGGTGAAGGCGCAGGAAAAAAACCGGAGAGAGCGGATTGCTCTTCAGCAGGATGTTCTGTCTCTCCGCGAACAAGTCGGGGCGCAGCACTCCGGTGCCGTGCGAGGGTCTGGTGATGAAGCGGCGTATAAAGAACTGGAAGCATTGTCCTATTCGGTATCTCATGACCTCCGCGGACCGATACTGGCCATACGCAACCTTTGTGACTGGCTGAGTACACAACATGCGGCAAATCTCGATACGGAAGGACAAAATCTGTTGCGGCAGATAACCGCCAGTTCGGATCATATGGAACAACTTCTGGACGGGCTCCTTGCATTTTCAAAAGTGGTCCAGCTTGATCCGCAGCAATCGCTGATCGATATGACGGCGCTGGTCCGAACGGTGGTCGATGAATTAATGAAAAATGAAAGTGGGTCGTCCTCTCTTTCGATCTCGGTCCGACCGCTCCTCCCTGCCACTGGAGACGCAACGCTGATGCGTCAGGTATGGACGAATCTTCTTTCGAACGCTTTGAAGTATACACGCTACAAACAAAAACGGGAAGTGAATATCGAATCGCATCCGTTCAACGGAGGTGCACAATATTGCGTCAGTGATAACGGGGTCGGATTTGACATGCAGTATGTCGACCGACTGTTCGGTGCATTCCACCGATTGCACCTTGCCGAAGAATTTGAGGGGACGGGAGTGGGTTTGGCGATTGTCCAGCGTATTGTCCATCGACACGGCGGGCGGGTCTGGGCGGAAGGCAAGGTGGACGAAGGTGCCCAATTTTATTTTACTCTTCCAACGGGAGAGAAAACATCAAGCGAAACAGGTGACAAACGATCATGACACAGAAAAATGGAAATTTAAACATTCTGATGCTGGAAGATATTCCGATCGATTCTGAAATGATCGAACGGGAACTTCAGAATGCAAATATTTTATACAATGCACGCCGCGTCGCTTCTAAAACCAAGTTCTTGAAGGAGCTTGAAGTGTTCTCGCCGGATTTAGTGCTTGCGGATTATTCACTGCCGCAATTCAGCGGGTTGGAAGCGCTGAAGATCGTGCGCGAAAAGAAAGAGAGAATTCCGTTCATTCTGGTCACCGGGATGAAGAACGAAGAAATCGCCGTCGAATGCCTGAAGGAAGGTGCGGATGATTATATTCTGAAATCGAGTCTCCGCCGGCTGCCCGGAGCGATTCAAAATGCACTCGAAAAACAAAGAGCGGAACGGGAAAATGAACGGCTCGAAGAGGAACTCAGACGGTCGCAGAAACAGATGCTGACGATTTTTGAAAGTATAACCGATGCATTCTTTTCTGTGAACAAATCCTGGTATGTCATGTATTTGAACCCGCGGTCCGATGCATTTTTGGTCAAGGTCAATAAACGGCGTGAAGACCTCTGGGGTAAGAATTGGTGGAATGAATTTCCCTCTCCGGTCGATTCGGTGGCGTATAAAGCGCTTCATCGTGCCATGGCAGCTCATGAATTTGCAGAATTCGAAGAATATAATGCGGCGCTGGATTCATGGCTGCAGGTCCGGGCCTACCCTGCGGAAGACGGGCTTGCCATTTATATGCAGGATATCTCCGAACGTAAACGGGATGAGGAAAAAATCAGGGAGCAGGCAAAATTACTCGATATCGCACAGGACGCAATTATCGTGCGCGACTTAGACGACAATATCGTCTATTGGAACAGCAGTGCGGAACGAATTTACGGATGGAAACAGGAGGAGGCGTTGTCAAAAAATGCTTCCCAGTTGCTTAATACGGAAGTGGACAGTATCGGCCGCGCGCTTCAGGACATAGAGAAGAAGGGATCATGGTTCGGTGAATTGCATCAGATCACCAAGATGCAAAAGAGTGTCATCGTGGAAAGCAGGTGGAGCATCGTCCGGGATGAACAGGGGAAACCCCATTCCATCCTGACGATCAACACGGATATTACCGATAAAAAGAATATCGAACAGCAGTTCCTTCGTGCACAACGGCTGGAAAGCGTCGGCACACTGGCGAGCGGGATTTTACACGATCTGAATAACGTTCTGACCCCCATCATCCTGGCGGTGCCATTCATGAGGGAAAAATTGTCGGACGAAGCGAGCCAGGATATCCTGCGAACACTCGAGAGTTCCGCAAAACGGGGCGAAGGCGTTGTGAAACAACTGATGTCATTCGTACGCGGCGTCAAAGGAGATCGCGTTGTCCTGCAGCTTAAACTCCTTGTCTGGGAATTGCTCCATTTCGTCGGAGAAACCTTCCCGCCGAACATTAAAGTGACGAAGCATTGTCCCAAAGGGACTTGGTTTGTCGTCGGAGATTCAACACAATTATATCAGGTGTTGATGAATCTGGCCATCAATGCGCGGGACGCGATGCCCAATGGGGGAACACTGACCATCGATTTGCAGAATGTGACGCTCTCCGAACGGGAGGCAGGACTGCATCTTGGCGCCGTGCCCGGAATGTATGTGGTCCTCAGTGTCAAAGACACCGGCAGCGGAATTCCGCCGGAAATTATCAACCGGATCTTCGATCCATTCTTTACGACCAAGGAACCCGGAAAAGGAACCGGACTGGGATTATCGTCGGCACTCAGTATTGTGAAAAGCCACGGGGGATTTATCGATGTGCACAGCGAGGTGGACAAAGGGACAGATTTTAACGTTTACCTCCCTGCAAAGGATGAAGAAGCAGTGGTAGAAGTGACGGAGGACAGTTCCGTCCCCATGGGCCATGGAGAGACGATCCTGGTGGTGGATGATGAAAAAACCATGCAAGATCTGCTTCGGCCGACACTGGAAAAGAAAAATTTTAAGGTGATGACGGCGTATAATGGAGATGAGGCGATTACTCTCTATAGAGAGAATCAGGATAAGATCGACGTGGTATTGCTGGATATGCTCATGCCAAAATTAAGCGGGCTGTCGACTATTCCAGAACTCAGATTAATAAATCCTCAGATTAAAATAATCGGTATGACGGGAAGTATGCTGGAAAATCTGAGCAGCGAGATGAATGCGATCATGCAGGAATTGCCGTTCCTTCAGAAACCGTTTAATTCTGAGGATGTTGCGGCAATGGTAAACGAAGTGTTATGTGTCTCTCCTACTGACGGTAGCGGAGAATGAAGTTGCTGGTGGTCAACCATCATGTGTAAAGATCAGAGATGAGATAAACGATTATGGCAGTAAAGACGATTTGGGATCAAAAAAGAATCGGTGTTATTCGGAAAGTGACCACTTCGACTGCGACGGTCACCCTTGATTCACAGCTTGCAAGTCTTTCTTTGCAGTTGAATGGGAAGACGTATCCTATCGGGCAGATCGGTACCTATGTGCTTGTTCCGGTGGGCCGGCAAGTGCTGCTCGGGATGGTGTCGGAGTTTAAGAAATTTGAATTCGGAGAAAATGGAAAGACCAAATCCCATTATGAAATGATCATCTCTCTCATCGGATCGGTCAAAAACGGCATTTTTGAGCGCGGTGTCTCCACGTTCCCGACCGCAGAGACTCCCGTCTATATTCTTGAAGAGAAAGACCTCGCAATTGCCTTTTCCGTATTCCAGCGGTTTGGCTTTTCAACCGGCCGGCTCTCGCTGTTTGAAAATGAACGCGCGTATATCGATCCGAACCGCTTTTTTGGCAAGCATCTCGCAGTCATAGGATCGAGCGGTTCCGGCAAATCATGCACTGTCGCGTCAATTTTACAGAAAGTGGTGGGATTCCCGGATACGAAAGTCGTCATACTCGATATGCATAATGAATATCAAGCGGCATTTCCGAAGAACAGCCAGTATCTCAACATCACGGAACTCGAACTGCCGTTCTGGTTAATGACCTTTCAGGAAATGACGGAAGTCTTTGTGAATTCAAGCGACGAACATGCAGCAACACATATCACAGTACTGAAAGAACTTGTCTTTCAGGCAAAACGTCTGCAGAATCCTGAATTGAAAAATGTTCTGACGATTGATACTCCCGTTTATTACGATTTCGAAAAAGTACGTTCCAGAATTGAAGCGCTGGATTCGGAAAAAAGCGGCCCTTTCTATGGAAAGTTTGGCCGGTTTCTGGTCCAGCTCGACACAAAATTGAACGACCCCCGTTACGATTTTATGTTTAAACCCAGACTGTATATTCACTCTGCTTCATTTGCCGAATTGCTGACAAAAATGTTCGGTCCGAACGGAGCTTCGAAAATAACAATCATGGATATGAGCGGCGTTCCCTTCGATATCGTGAACACCGTCGTTTCTCTTATGGCACGCCTGGCGTTTGATTTTAATTTTTGGAATATTAGCCGCCGCGAATGTCCGATCCTCCTCGTCTTCGAAGAAGCGCATAATTACTTATCAACGAGCTCCGACGGGACGCAGGCGGCAAGACGCACGGTGGAACGTATCGCAAAAGAAGGCAGAAAATACGGCGTCAGCTGTATGATCATCAGCCAGAGGCCGTCCGATATTTCTGATACGATTTTATCGCAATGCAACAATTTTGTGGTCATGCGGCTGACCAATCCGATGGACCAGAATTATGTCTGCCGCCTGGTTGCCGATACCTATCCCGGGCTGGAAAGCCTGCTCCCTTCGCTTCGCCAGGGGGAAGGATTGTTCGTCGGAGATGCCGTTCCGATGCCGCTGCGCATTCAAATGGATCCGCCGGATCCTGAACCGGCAAGCGCAGACATACAATTTTTTGATAAATGGAAACGCAAGAGTGAACCGACCAATGTCGGTGAAATCGTAAGACGATGGTGGAATCAGGAACGATGTTAACTCCGTGGAATTCATAACGAATCACCGGACAGGACTATTATCCACAATAGTGCGTCGAAATTGTGAATGATCAACAAGTGATGACAACAACACCAAACGCTTCTGAAGAAATCCGTATGGAAGCCAACCATATTCTTAAGGTGGTTGACCAGGCCATTAAAGCAGGGTTTCTGGATGAAGCGAAAGAGCATCTCGATAAAGCAAAAAGGCTTGATCCGACGAATGCATACATCTATGCCTTCCAGGAACGGATCGCGTTTCTCAAGGAAGAAGCAGCAAAGAAAAAAACGGCGGTGACCAACCGCGGCGCGATGGAGGATGCCGCACGGGCGAAGCTGGATGCCGATCGCCGGCGCGCAGAAGAGGAACGTTTAAAACGAGAAGATGCGCAGGTGAAACAATTGGAGGAATGGCATCAGAAAAAACTCGAGGCAGAGAAACGGCACCAGGAGGATTTGATACGCGCTGCGAAAGGCCAAACGTCTCCGCCTCCGGCTCCCGCTCCCAGCGTTTCCGAACCGGTACCCTCTGTTCCCCCGGAACAACCCAGACGGCCGGAAGCGGTCTATACGCCGCCGCCTGTGCCGCCGCCGGCACCGGTGGTGCCCCCAAGACCTGCTGCACCGGTCGCGCAGCCCAGTGTGTCTTCGACGAAGGCGAACGAAGCTCACGATATGTACAAACGGGTGCTTCTCCTTGCTTGGGCCGACGGTGCTATTTCTCCTGAAGAAGAGAGTCAACTCAGGGATTTACGGACATCGCTCCGGATCACTACCGAGGAACATACCCAGCTGGAGCTGGAGGCGAAGGAAGAGTCCTATGCGCACGCCTTTACGCTGGTCTGGACCTCCGGAATGAATGCGAAGGAACGCTCGGCGGTGATCAATGAACTCAGGCAAAAATACCATGTCTCTTCAGAAGCTCATTCCAGAGTAGAAGCAAAAGTCCTTACAGAATTTGGTCATCATCAAAATAAACCGACACTCTATGTCATCGATGACGACGAGAACACTCTGGGAATGATCGTCCGGGTCCTTGAAGGCGGAGGATTTGCCGTCCATGCGTTTAATACATCGGATGAAGCGCTGATCATGCTCCAGCACGATATGCCCGACCTCATTGTCTCCGACATCAATCTTGAAACGTCAACGGTCGGCGGATTTTCGTTCTATGAAAAAGTCAGGCAGCTCCATCATTTGAGTCATGTGCCGTTCATCTTCCTCAGCGGGATGATTGATGAGGGAATGGTTCGATACGGGAAAGGCCTGGGCGCCGATGATTATCTGACAAAACCCTTCTCGGGTGAAATGCTTCTCGATACGATCAAAGGAAAATTAAAACGGTATAAACAGCTCAAAAGCAATTAAAATTGAAAAATGCTTACTAGTCGCTCACTCAGATAAAGGGCAAACATCATGATGAACATATTTAAACGATCATTACAAGCCACACTGATTGGCAGATTCCTTATTCCGCTGCTGGCCATTTCTCTTTTCGGAATAATCTATTATGCCATCAATCAGCAGTCGGCCGGCCGTGAAGCATCGGAACGGAATGCGCGGCTGCTTGCAGAGACGCTCTCCTTCTCGGTGGGAGCGGGATTAAATGACGGCAACTTCGACCTGATCCAAACCTCATTCAACTGGGCAAAAGGGGATGCCGCTGTTGCGTTTGTCCTGATCCTCGATGAGTCCAATAAGTCTATTATTGAACACAATCCGCGGCAGCTGACATACGATATCACCACCCTGATGAAGCGGGAAGCATTTGACGATGCAAAAGATATCGTCGTTGCTGCGAGGCCCGTCGAATATAAAAACAGGAAGCTGGGAACCACGATCGTGGGTGTCTCCATGGAATCCATCTCTGCCGCAATCACAAGGCAAATCATTTTATCTTCATTGATCAGTCTGATCATTTTCGGGCTTGGGATCGGCTATGTCATTTCCTTTACTCGGGTATTGGTCAAAGACATCAAAGCGATTCAAGTCAGTATTGATAATGCAGATTTAAATTCACAGTTCAATACTCCGCGTGAAGACGAGATGGGGCACCTTCAGAATTCCTTCGATCGGTTTGTCGGATCGATCCGGGAAACCTTAATTAAAGTATCAGAGACGGCTGCTTCCGTCGCGAGCGCAAGCGCGGAGATCAGTTCGAGCACGGAGGAGATGGCGGCGGGTTCCCAGGAACAGACCACACAATCCGAGGAAATAGCGAGAGCGGTTGAACAAATGGCGAAAACCATCGCCGTGAATTCTGAGAATGCAGGAGAAACAGCACATACCGCGGAGCAGGCGAAAGTTGCCGCAGAACAGGGCGGAAAAGTCGTCACCGATACCGTCACCGAAATGAAACAAATCGCCAATGTGGTCAGGGAATCAGCAGGAACCATCCAAAACCTTGGTAAATCGAGCGATGAAATCGGCGAGATTATCGGCGTGATCGAACATATTGCGGATCAGACAAATCTATTGGCATTGAATGCCGCTATCGAAGCGGCACGCGCCGGCGAACAGGGCCGCGGATTTGCCGTGGTCGCCGATGAAGTGCGGAAATTGGCTGAGCAAACAACAAAAGCCACAAAACAGATCGCCGGCATGATTCAGCAAATTCAATCCGACAGCCATGGAGCAGTCAGTTCCATGGCAAATGCGACGAAGCAGGTGGATGCCGGGATTGTGCTGGCAGACCGTGCCGGCGCATCACTTCAGGAAATCGTTCAGACCTCGCAAAAAGTAACGCAAATGGTGACTCAGATCGCAGTAGCCAACGAACAACAGTCAAGCACCAGTGAGCAAATCAGCAAGAATATGGAAGCCATTGCAACGGTTACACAGCAAACGGCATCAGGCACGCAGCAAATTGCACGCGCTGCGGAAGATCTGAATCGACTGACGGAAGCGCTTCAACACCTGGTCAATCAATTCAAACTGTCTTCCCAGAAAGAGCATGAAATATTTTCCGTGTCACCGCAGAAAACTTTTGAGTTAAAAACGCGTTCAAAATATGCGATCGAAGAAAATTCGTCAGTGCCCGCGCTTCACAGGAATTGGGCTGAAAAATAAAAACAAGGTATTCATCTGCAGCAGTAATGGAGAGATGCGGTTCTTGATCAAAGACAAGCGGAATAATAAATAACAAAGGAAAGGATAGAACTACGATGAGAACAAGAATGATCGTTATCGGCTGTCTGATTATGATGAATGCCGGCGTGATGTTCGCTCAGGCAAATAAAAAATCGAATGCGAAGACTATTACGATCGGGGTCATTGGAAAAAGCCAATCGAATCCGGTCTTTCTTGCGGCATATTCCGGCGCGCGTGTCGCAGCAAAAGAAATAGGCGCGAAATACGGTGTGCAGGTCATTATCGATTGGGAGACACCGCAAAATGAAAACCCGAAGGAACAGGCCCTCGCGATAGACCGGCTCAATCATTCGGGTGCGGCCGGCATTGCAATCGCATGCAGTGATGCGAATGTGGTGACCCCTTCTATTAATAACGCGGTCGATAACGGCACTCCGGTTATTTGTTTTGATTCCGACGCACCCAAGAGCAGACGGTTTGCGTATTACGGAACGGATGACATTGAATTCGGACATATGATTCTCAAAGAACTCGCCGGACAAATGAACGAGACCGGAACCATTGCGATGATTGCAGGCAATAAGAATGCACCGAATCTCCAGCGTCGTGTTCGTGCGGTGATCGAAGACCTGCCAAAATATCCGAATATTAAACTTCTCCCGAAGGGTGTTTTTTACCACGATGAGATAGCAGAGAAGGCCGTAGAGACCGTCGCGCGGGCGCAAAAAATGAATCCGCAAATTGAAGGATGGGTATTCATTGGCGGATGGCCTCTCTGGATGAAGGATGCCATTAAATGGAAACCGGGCAAAGTGAAAATTGTTTCGTGTGATGCCCTTCCTGCGGAACTCGAGTATGTGAAAAGCGGCCATGTGCAAGTGCTCATCGCTCAGGGATGTTTTATGTGGGGATATAAGTCGGTCGAACTCTTATTGAACAAGATCGTGATGCAGCAAAATCCGAGTGAAGAGTTCATCGCCGCCCCGTTAACGCGGGTAACAAAAGACAACATTGACGAGTGGTCGTTAAACTGGAAGAAATGGCTGCTGAAAGAAGCGGTCAACCGTTAATCATGAAAGAAAACCACACTCTCAATCTTATGGGAAGTGAAAAATGACGGTCATTCTTCAGAAGAGTGGACGGTTATTGAAACACCTCCCATGAGAGGGAGCAATCTTGAAGAATAATTTGTTTTGCAAATGGACAATGCGGCTGTTGCATGACAAGAAATAACCAAAAGGAAAGTAGACGTATGAAAAACCGAATTGTATTTTACCTCGTTCTTATGATCGTTTGCTCCGGAATGGTTCTGGGACAAACGAACAAAAAGGAGCTCAAACAGCGTTCCATCACCATTGGCATGATTGGAAAAATTGCGACGAATCCCGTATTTATTGCTGCGTATTCCGGTGCATCCGTTGCCGCAAAAGAATTGGGTGCCAAGTACAAAGTCGATATTTTTATCGATTTGCAAACTCCGAAAGTAGAAGATGTCCGGGAGCAGGCGGCAGCCATGGAGAATTTCGCCCGTTCTGGGGTCAGCGGCATTGCGATTGCATGTTCCGATGCCAATTATCTTTCCCCCACGATCGATGAAGTGTCTGACAAGGGCATCCCGGTCATGTGCTTTGACTCCGATGCACCGAAGAGCAAGCGTTTTGCATATTGCGGTGCGGATGACTCTGAGTTCGGGAAAATGCTGATGAAGGAAATGGCAGCTGAATTGAAAGGAAAGGGAGTCATTGCGGTCCTTGCCGGAAATAAAAATGCCCTGAACCAGCAGCGCCGTCTGCAGGGATTGAAAGATGAACTTAAAAAATATCCCAAAATTACACTCTCGGCCGATAACATCTATCATAACCTGGAAATTCCAGATCGGGCCGTTGAGATGGTGACGCGTGCACAAAAAACGAATCCCAATATTGAAGGATGGATCTTATTAGGAAGCTGGCCGCTCCTTGTGAAAAATAGTTTTAAATGGAATCCGGGTGAAGTCAAAGTTGTCGCCGGAAATGCAGTTCCTGCAGAGCTGGATTATGTGATGAGCGGTTATGTGCAGAGTCTTGTCGGCGTCAATTGTTTCCAGATGGGATATAAAACGGTCGAATCGTTGCTCAACAAAATTATAAACAACACAGATCCAAAAATATCGAGGATGTTTGTTCCATTAACTCAAATCTCCAAAGAGAATGTCGAAGAATGGTCGCTCAATTGGAAGAAATGGCTCCTCAAGGAAGCGGTCAATCGGTAAGAGTCATACACAGCAACACCGTCGGTGTTAAAGAGTACAAGGTGCAAAATCGCCCGGGTTATCCTGGGCGTTTTTGTTTTAAGGCGGCTCATAAAACCCCCTGAATGAGCGCCAGAGAAGCGTTTTATTCCAACGCGAACGAAATTTGTTTCTCAAAAGGAAGTACTGTAGATTCTGGCAGGATGCGGGCAATACTCTTTGTCTCCGGTGACACTCGTGAGATACACAATGTCCGGAGAGTATAAATCACCTCGGTCGATACTCGTGTACGGTAAACCAGAAAATGAAATGCGGTGAGTCATGAATCACCTGATGAAGTAACAGTGAAAGTTTTCAAAAGTTGAGATCAGTCTTCGGTAAGGAAAGTCCCATGGATACCCGGAAAACCGGATCCGTTCATAAAGGGAAGGGCTCATGAAGAATCTCAAGAAACGATCAAAATCCAAAATCGGGAAAACGGGCGCGCATCCTGCAACCCGGAAAACGACCGGTCGTCCGAAGGATCGAACGCATGCCGTAAATACATTACCGGAGACCGATGAACCGTTCCAAAAAGTCTTTGAGGAAAGTCCGCTGGGGATGGCGCTCGTCGGTGCAGATTTCCGGTTTAAAAAGGTCAATTCCGTGTTCTGCAAGATGCTGGGGTTCACACGGCGCGAACTCCTCTCCAAGACTTTTCTCGACATTACATTTCCTGAAGAAAGTGATCAAGACGTAAAATCGATAACCGAACTCATCAATGGGATTATTCCCGTTTTTCGGAGAGAAAAGCGTTATTTAAAAAAGAATCATCAGACGATCTGGGGCCTGGTAACGGTTTCGGTCGTTCACAACAAGAAAAAACATTTTCAATACTTGCTTGCGATGATTGAAGATGTTACGGAGCGTAAACAGGCTGAAGACGCACTGCGTGAAAATGAAAAACGGTTTTCAGCAATTTTTAATACGAGCCCGATCGGTATATCAATTACCCGTATGAGTGATGGAAAGATTATTGATGCCAATCCTGCAATTTCGACAATTCTTGGCTATTCCCGCGAGGAACTCTTTGGACGCTCGACACTCGAGTTGGGCGTCTGGATTGATCGAGCGAACCGAGAGCAGTTCGCAAAAATATTAAAAGAAAAGAAATTTATTCGGGATTATGAAACTACCTATCGGCGGAAATCCGGAGAGATCGGAACCCTGATCGTTTCAGCAGAACTCTTCGAGATCTCTGCAACGCTGTATATGCTGAGTATGCTCATCGACATCACAGAACGTAAACTGATGGAAGAGAGGACCCGTCTTTCGGAAGAACATTACAGGACTCTTGTCGAAACAACACCTGATGCCATCATTATCGTTAACAGGAGTGCGGATATCATATTCGCCTCCAGCAAAGCATATGATATTTTTGGTTCACCCAAAGAGCGGCCGATGATCGGGATGTCGTTTCTTGAATGGATCGCGCCGGAACAACACGCGAGTATTCTCGATCGCCTCCGCACGATTCTCTCGGACCGGGCCGAATCCGAGGCTCGGGAGTACGCCCTTCGTAAATTCGACGGGAGCCCCTTCTGGGGAGAAATAAATTCTTCACGGTTGATCAATGGACGCGGTGAAGTAACGGGATTATTGCTGGTGTGCCGTGATATATCTGAACGGAAGGCGGCGGCAGAGGCGCTTGGCCAGAGTGAAGAACGTCTGCAAAAAGCACAGATGATCGCTCACGTGGGCAACTGGGAACTTGATTTGAAAGCCAAAAAAATGTGGGGGTCGGAGGAAGCATTTCGGATCTATGGATTCGAGCGAATATCTCCGGAACTTCCCCTCGAGCAGGTGCAACATATTGTATTGAAGGAGGACCGGCCCTCGTTGAATCAGGCAATGGATCGGTTGATTGCGATGAAGGGAGAATATAAAGAGGAATATCAGATACGACGGGCGAACGACGGTAAAATCCGGAGCATTGCTTCCATCGCCGAGCTCGTTCTGGGCCCTGACGGAACACCTGAAAAAATAATGGGGGTGGTCCAGGATATTACCGATCGTAAAAACGCGGAAGAAACGGTGAACCTCCTGAATCACACGGTAAAGAGTATTGGAGAATGCGTGAGTGTGACCGACATGGAGAATATCGTGCTCTATGTCAATCAGGCATTTCTGGATACCTACGGGTATACACGCGAGGAGGTGATCGGGAAAAATATCACCGATATCGCCTCGGCAAAGGATGTCGATAAACAGGAAGTACTTCAGGCCACACTCAAAGGCGGATGGCATGGCGAACGCATCAATCAAAAAAAAGACGGCACGGAATTTCCGATCCAACTTTCGACATCCACGGTGTATGACGAGCGCGGAAAGCCCATCGCGCTCGTGGGTGTGGCCGCGGATATCACCGAGCAAAAGAAACTTCAACAGGAGCTTCTTCAGTCGCAAAAAATGCAGAGTATTGGTACGCTTGCCGGGGGTATTGCACACGATTTTAATAATATCCTCGGAATTATCCTGGCCTATGCATCGCTCCTGCAGCGACATGGTCAGGACGGGCCAAAGCATGCCGAAAGTGTTGCCGCAATTAACCAGGCGGTGCATCGCGGTGCAGCGCTGGTCCGCCAGATTCTCACCTTTGCACGAAAAACAGACATGGAATTTGAAGCGGTCAATATTAACGACTTGATTCATGAATTGGTTTCGATGCTTCAGCAGACATTTCCCAAAGTGATCACGCTCAAAGAGATCGTCGCTAAAAATATTCCCTATATCGTTGCCGACCGTTCACAAATTCATCAGGCGTTGCTGAATCTTTGTGTCAATGCACGGGATGCAATGCCGAATGGCGGCTCGTTAACTCTCAAAACGGAACTCGCGAGCATTGAACAAATTCAAGAACAATTCCCGACTGCCGATCATAAGCGGTATGCCTGTATTAGCGTGATCGACTCCGGGCAGGGAATGGATGGGGCAACGCGTCTGAGGATGTTCGATCCGTTCTTTACCACGAAAGAAAAAGGGAAAGGAACGGGATTGGGTCTCTCGGTGACCTATGGAGTGATGCAGACGCACAATGGATTCATCCAGACGGAAAGTGTGCTGGGGCGCGGCAGTACGTTTCGAATCTATTTGCCTGTTCCAGATTCCAGTGAGGATATTACCAATAATCTCTCGGAACTGGAGTCTCTTGTCTCCGGCGGGACCGAAACCATCCTGGTGGTCGAAGACGAAGAACTGCTGCTGAATATGGTGAACTTCCTGCTCGAAACCAAGGGGTATAAAGTATTCACTGCGCACGACGGCATCGAAGCGGTCAATATCTATAACGAGCATCGTATGGAAATCGATCTCGTCATCTCCGATCTCGGCCTGCCCGGAATGACGGGAGCGGAGGTATTTAAAAAGCTTAAACAGATTAATCCGGAAGTGAAGATAACGCTTGCCAGCGGCTATATCGATCCGGAAATTAAATCGGAGTTGTTAGATGCGGGCGCAAAAGAATTTATTCAGAAACCTTACAGTCCCGATGACATCCTTCGAAAAGTACGGGAGGTGCTCGATAAAAAAGCAGAAGTGCGAGAGCGGTGATGAGTTCGCATCCCATGGTCAGGAAGACAGTGACTTTTCTCATTTCCCATAATCGAAATTCTCAGGGGGCGATTATTCTCTCGTTAAATTTTTGACGGGTGAAGGAGCGGCGGTTCACGCACGATGTCCATGGAACGGGAATACTTCTGCGTCAAACATTCCGGAAGAGACAATTGATTCTGCACTATACTGTTCATACATTACTGGAAAGAGCGGCGTCAAGCAAGATTTCTTCTCCAGGAGGAGAAACCCTTTCGGGGAGGCAGGGCGCGTCTGTCTCCCCATCCTTGAAGGGCAAGAGAACGATTTGTTCAAATCTAACGTGTACGGCAAGTGTCGAGTTGCTTGTTCAAACACAGGGATAAAAAATGGAATTCTCAAAGATGTTTAAAACGGATGACGGCAAGAATTATTTCTTTACGTTCGTGATCGTGAGCACCTTGTTCCTGTTGTGGGGAACCTGTAACGGAATGATCGATGTCATGGATAAACATTTTCAGGATTATTTGCATTTGTCCAAGGCGCAGTCGGCCTGGGTACAGTTTGCCCATTACCTGGGATATTTGTTGATGTCGCTGCCAGCGAGCTGGCTGGCTCGAAAGGTCGGCTACAAAGGCGGAATTATTGCAGGGTTGCTGCTGGTCTCACTCGGCGGATTCTGGTTTATACCGGCATCACAGATCTCCGCCTTCTGGGCATTTCTCCTGGGAGTCTGTTTAATTGCCATGGGACTGACCGTCCTCGAAACCGTCGCCAATCCATATACGACCGTTCTCGGTCCAAAAAAATATGCAGCAACACGAATCAACTTTGCACAATCGTTCAACGGGGTCGGCTGGATCCTCGGCCCGATCATCGGCGGTGCATTCTTTTATTCCACAGAAGGAGCGGCGGTCGCCCAGGGACAGCTGTACATTCCCTATATGATTGTTGCCATCATCGTACTGGTGATGGCCATCGTATTTTATTTTGCCCATATGCCCGATCTGAATACTGAAGACGAATACCATTTGAGTGACATCACGCCGGCAGGCCAAAAACGCTCTCTGTGGTCGCACCCGCATTTCACCGGTGCAGTTGCTGCGCAATTCCTTTATGTGGCAGCGCAGGCCGGGATATTCAGTTTTTTCATAAATTATATCATTGAAGAACTTCCTTCGATTTCACAACCATTGGCAGACGGCTGGTTTTTTAAAGGCCGTGCCATGCTGCGTGATGGGAATTACTTTGTGAATGAGAGAGGAGCGACATTCCTTCTTGGAACTGTTGGATTTCCATTATTCCTGATTGGCCGGGCCACCGGCGCCGTTCTCATGAGAAAATTTAAAGCCCACCGGGTTCTCGGTTTGTATTCCGTCGTGAATGTCGTGATGTGCGGACTGGTCGTCTTGAGACTCGGCTGGCTCTCGGTTGCCGCCGTTTTGCTCAGCGTTTTATGTATGTCCATTATGTGCCCAACGATATTCACATTGGGTATCTCTGGACTCGGGGTCCAGGCAAAAAAAGCATCAGGGTATATTGTCATGGCAATTATCGGCGGCGCTATTATGCCCAAACTCATGGGATATCTCGGCGATACCTACAATATGTCTGTTGGATTTCTGATGCCGATGGGTTGTTTTGTGTTCATTGCGTTGTATGGATATTCTTGGCCGAGGTTAAGTCATACCGATGATTTCGTGCCTCTTTCCGCAAAAAACGATTGACCAGTATTGTGAGCAGCAGGTTGAAGACATTGGAATTATAATAGTCCAATAAATTCAATTGTCCCGGTCCCGTTTTTGCGGCTCAAAACCTGTTGTTCTTAAGGGTTCTTTTTGTCCCGCCTCCGTAAAAAAAGATTACAATGAACAGCCTTTTTTTAACTTGCTTATCTGGTTCTTCATTATTACTATTGAATCGGTTCAATTACGTTTTAACCCATTTATTTGTTGCTGGCATGAATTTCATATAAATCGAATTAATTGCTCAATATTGAATTGATTTACCTTGAATTTCATTAAATGTGAATTAATGACGTCATCGTCAAAAAAGGATTTGAATTAAATAATTATTTGATCCGCCTGGATGAAGAAAAAAATCCGAGGGTGGTGAACTCTTGAATGAACTGAACATTCCAAGCGGATTCATTATGGACATGGACTATGGTGGTTGATACCGTACCTTCCAATTCAGTACAGACGCTTATTCCCCGATACAAGAATCCATTGCTCTCGATCGATGAACGGGTATCCGATCTCATCAGCAGGATGACGCTCGAAGAAAAGGCCGCCCAGATGATATGCATCTGGGGTCAACGGAAGGACATGCTGTTTGATGAGCACGGCCATCTTAATACTGACCGGATGAAGTCATGCCTCAAAAATGGAATCGGGCAGATCGCGCGGATCAGCGATACCGGCGGGGGGCAATCGGCAAGATCCATGGCAGAATTATCAAACGCCATTCAAAAATATTTTATTGAGGAAACACGACTCGGCATTCCCGTGATTTTCCATGAGGAATGTCTTCATGGACTTGCCGGGAAAGAAGCGACCAGTTATCCTCAGCCCATCGGATTGGCCTCCACATTTCATCCATCACTTCTCGAGGAAATTTATTCGACCATTGCCGAAGATACTCGATGCCGTGGTGCTCATCAAGCGCTCACGCCGGTCGTCGATGTGGCGCGCGATCCGAGATGGGGAAGAGTCGAAGAAACTTTTGGCGAAGATCCATTCCTCGTCGCTCAAATGGGAATCGCTGCGGTGCGTGGGTTCCAGGGCGACGGCACATTTAAAGACCAAAAGCACATGATCGCAACCCTGAAACATTTTGCGGCACACGGTGAGCCGGAATCGGGTATGAACTGCGGTACGGTCAATGTCTCTGAACGGGTACTGCGGGATACGTTTCTCTCTACGTTTAGAGAAGTTTTAAAGAATGCAAACGCTCTGAGCGTCATGGCCTCGTATAACGAGATCGACGGTGTGTCCTCGCATGCCAATCCCTGGCTCTTGAAAAATGTGCTGCGCGGTGAATGGGGTTTTAAAGGATTCGTCGTATCGGACTATTATGCAATCACCGAGCTGCATCTGCGTGAAGAAGCCGTCAGTCATGCAATGGCATCAAATAAAGAGGAAGCGGCATTGCTTGCGCTCCATGCTGGCGTCAATATTGAACTCCCCGACCCCGATTGTTATTCCCATGTCACCCGGCTGGTGAGAACCGGTCGAATTCAGGAATCCGTTGTGGATGAATTGGTCGCACCGCTCCTGCGGTATAAATTTCTCATGGGATTATTTGATGATCCGTATGTCCGCCCGGAATTGATCCAGATTGAAAAAAGGCTGGAGGAGGAGAGGCCGCTGGCTCTGCGCGCTGCGCAAGAAACAGTAACACTTTTGAAAAACGAAGGAAAGATATTGCCGTTGGATTTACTACAATACGGCACGATTGCAGTGGTCGGCCCGAATGCAGACAGAAAAATGCTGGGTGGTTACAGCGGTGAACCGAAGTATTACACGACCGTGCTGCAGGGCATTCGGGAGAAAGTCGGAAAGAAGGCGAATGTTCTTTACAGCGAAGGCTGCAAAATTACAGTCGGCGGTTCATGGAATGAAGATCCCGTGATATTTCCTGATCCAGAGGACGATCGGAGAATGATCCGGGAGGCGGTGGCGGTCGCCCAGAAGGCCGATATGGTCATCCTCGTTCTGGGCGAGAATGAACAGACCTCCCGTGAAGCCTGGAATAAAACGCATATGGGCGATCGGGCAAATCTTAATCTTATCGGCAGGCAGCAAGAGTTGGTTGACGCAGTTCTGGCAACGGGCAAACCGGTGATCGCCCTCTTGTTTAACGGCCGGCCGAATTCTATTACCTCACTGCAGCAGCATGTGCCCGCCATTCTCGAGTGCTGGTATCTGGGTCAGGAGTCCGGTACGGCAGTCGCCGATGTGCTGTTCGGTGATGTGAACCCTTCAGGGAAATTGCCGATTTCGTTTCCGCGTTCAGCGGGCCACTTGCCGTGCTACTATAACTATAAACCGTCTGCCCGGCGGGGATACCTGGCAGACGATGTCACTCCGTTGTATCCTTTCGGATATGGGCTGAGCTATACCACCTTTTCCTTCAGTCATGTGAAACTTGATAAAGCGACGATAAAAATTCATGAATCGACGAAGGTCTCCGTCGATGTGAAAAATACAGGACCTCGTTCCGGCGAAGAGGTGGTACAGATGTATATCCGTGATAAGTTCAGTTCCGTCACTCGTCCGGTGAAGGAACTGCGGGGCTTTGCGAAAATTCATCTTCATCCCGGCGAAACAAAGACCGTGAGCATCTCGATCAAACCGGAACATCTGGCGTTTACGGATATCCAGATGACGTATACGGTAGAACCGGGAGAATTCGAAATTATGATTGGTAATTCTTCTCAGGATTCTGATTTGCAAAAGATTCTGTTGACCGTTGAGAAGTAACTGTTCTCTCCCGGAAATAAGTCTCAATGCGATCCGGTTGAAATTGTTTTCCGCATCGCAAGGAAGAAAATAATGAGCCGACGTGTGCCACAAATATTGTTATTGAGTTTCGTCGCGTTGATCTCTTTGTTCATCAATCCGATGGATCTCGGTGCTGCTGATTTGGTCGTCAAAGTGAAAGAGACGCATCAGACCATGGTGGGATTTGGTGCCGCGATCGCATGGGGAGGAGATCAATTGGCGTCTCATCCCAAAAAAGATGAAATCTATAATCTCATTATCAATGACCTCGGACTCGATATATTGAGACTGAGAAATTCCTTCCGATACGGGAAGGTTGAAGATAGTACTTATACACCAAAGAATGTTGCGGCCCTGCGTGCCCTGTCGAACGATAATTTGAAAATACTCCTGACCTCCTGGTCGCCCGAAGCTGGTTTGAAGAGCAACTACACCAGGGAAAATGGAGGGACCATCAGACAGGATAAAAACGGAAATTATCGATATGGAAGTTTCGCAAAATATTGGACCGATGCGGTAACAGGATACGCCCGGTTTGGAGTGGTCGCCGATTATATCAGCATTCAAAACGAGCCGAATTATGTTGCCACGTGGGAATCATGTATCCTCGATCCAACGGAGAATCCGACGAATGCCGGGTATAATAAAGCTCTTGATTCCGTCTACACCGCAATTCAAGACATCGCAATTCATCCCAAACTCCTCGGTACGGAAGTCGCGGGAATAGGAAATAATAGTTTTCAAAACTATGCTCGAAATTTAAATAAGAACCATCTCGATGCATATGCGTACCATCTCTATAATGGAGGTTCCGGGTCAAACAGTTCCATTGACCCTGATGCCTTCAAGGCCAATCTTGCATCGATTGCGCGATCGTATTCAGATAAACCGATTTTTATGTCGGAATACGATTACGGAGATTGGCTGCAAACCGGCTGGCTGATTCACAATTGTATTAATGATGGAAATGTGTCGGGATATATCTGGTGGCAATTGGTGTGGGGGGCAGGCGGCAAGCCGCTCATTGAGATGCAGTCCAGCACCTACTCGATTTCAAAATATTATTGGACGTTGCGGCAGTTTTCAAAATATATCTCCAACGGGTGGACCCGTGTCACGGCTGAAAGTGATACGACCGCTCTGAAATGTTCTGCATTTATCAGTCCTGATGGGAAGAATGTAACGATGGTGGTGATGAATATCGGATCGGAATCTCAAACCAGGAATCTTGCAGTTCAAGATTTCACGGTGACTACCGGGCGAGTGGTGTGTACGACCGATTCCGGCAATGGTGTTCTGGTCGACAGTACGTTGACGTTTCCATCATCGATAAATTTTCCAGCCCGCTCAATCACAACGATTGCTCTTTATGGCAAAGTCGCAACTGAAGTCCATGATCAACATCGGTTGAGTCCCGCAGAATATTCTTTGTCTCAAAATTTTCCCAATCCTTTTAATCCATCGACCACTATTGAATATACATTGCCGCGGGACGGTTTTGTCTCCCTCAAAGTGTTCGACCTGTTGGGACGGGAGACGGCGACGCTGGTCCATGGGGTTCAGCAGTCCGGGCCGCACACGATCACATGGAACAGTGTGAATCAAGCGCAAGGCGTTTCCATGAAAAGTGGCGTGTACTTTTATACCATCACCGCTGGTCAATTCACTCAGACCAGGAAAATGATACTCATAAAATAATGATCGTGGTCGTATGGTTATTGAGGAACGAATGATGAAGCATGGCATGGCAACAATGGTATTTCTGACGGGAGTTATTCTCGCGCTCATTCCGTCTATCCTCTCCTCACAACAGGACACGATACGTGTTGCGTGCGTCGGCAATAGTATTACCGAAGGGAATGCCATGTCGACCAAATTGCTCGATGCATACCCCGTCGCACTGGGCCGGTATTTAGGTGCAGGATATAATGTCAAAAACTTTGGTGTATCGGGACGGACTCTGACCAAAAGAGGGGATTACCCTATTTGGAATGAACCGCTCTTTGCCCAGGCACTGGGTTTCAATCCGAATATTGTCACTATTTTACTGGGCACGAATGATTCGAAGCCGTATAATTGGATCCATAAAGACGAATTCATGCGCGACTACTATGCGATGATCGACACCTTCAGACAACGGCCCATTCATCCTGAAATCTATATTTGCCTGCCACTTCCTTCGTTTACCGATGCCTATGATATCAGGGATTCTGTGATTAAGGCCGACATTATTCCGATGATCCGCCGGATTGCCGATTCAGCCAAAGTAAAACTCATCGATTTGAATACCCCCTTTCTCGATAAAAGAGACCTTATGCCTGATGGAATTCATCCGCTCATCGCCGGATCAGATCTATTGGCGAGACTATTATATAAGGATCTGGTCGGAAAAGGCGTCGATTCTCTAAAAGAAAATAACGTTGCTCTCAAAAAGCCGGTGGTTCAGGGAAGTACGCTCCTGCCCGAAATTACTGACGGGAACACCGCAACACAAATCAGTTTCACTTCAACGAGTACCCCGGTTATCGTCAGTCTTGGCACAGCAGCGGATGTCGACCTCATCCAGATTCATTTTACTAAATCGAAGCGAACCAATCTCTCCTTTACCTTGGCGCTCTCTCAGGATTCCGTTGCATGGTCTACGGTTTCCGATACGACAATTGTTGACACGTTATTGCTCAGCGAAAAAAATATTCTCAAATATATTGCCTCGTTCAGCCCACGCGCTGTACGGTTCGTCAAATTCCAGATGAACCCGGGAGGAGTGCAGGATACCGCTGCAGTCCTGATAAACGAAATAAAAGTGCTGGAACGCCGGGCAGTGCACGCTCCGGTGCTGGGTTGGAAATTTGTCTCACAAACGCCCCAGACACTGAGAATTAAATTTATTCCGCAGCGAAATACAAATATCAATGGAATCATGAAAATACATTTACAAGCCTCGGCGACCACTTCATTTACCATTCTCTACAACTATGGGGCCGCCATTCCAGCGGATATTTTCAGGAATATTAACTTTGGTGCCTTGATAAAATTTTATTGCACGATCTATGAAAATGGCGCCGAAGCCACCTCTGATACTCTGACGATCACCGGCGAACGGATGACCGATGTTATTGATGCCGGGATAGCATCGCCGGCTCTTTGGGCGTTATCGCAAAATTATCCCAATCCGTTTAATCCATCAACGACCATTGAATATGCGTTGCCGAGAGACGGTTTTGTCTCACTGAAGGTGTACGATGTGCTGGGACGGGAAGTGGCGAAACTGGTCGACGAAATCCAGCAATCGGGAACCCATAAGGTGACATTTAACAACCTGGATAATTCCCAGAACGCTCCCATGAGGACCGGCGTGTACTTTTATACCATCACGGCAAATGGGTTCACCCAAACCAGGAAAATGGTGCTGGTCAAGTAAGAGAAGAGCGGTGGAAAGTCAAAAAGTGCGAGGTGATGTGTTTTTCCGATGTGCGGTATGAGATGAATAAGATCGGGATATCAATACTCATGATTTTTACTGTCAATCTTCAGGCTCAGGTCAACGGGACAACCGGCTTGCCCCTGGGGGGTCTGGGGAGCGGGGCGATAAAATATAATGCGGGCAGCGGAACGTTTTCCGCAAACTTTCGTTCGCCGACAAGGAACGGTGATTATCAGCCATTGACTGCAGCTCAATTTCAGATATTTACAAAAAGGGGAAACACGATCGTTGCCTCTCAAAAGCTGGCGGCGGAACAGAAAGCCGGATCGGTCAACGACGATGCGATATTTCCGGCGCACATGGTACACTTTGGCGATATCAATGGTCTCACCGTGGATATGACCGGATATATACCGTTTGATCCCCGCTCGGTCGATATGATGACGCATCCATGTGCATTATACGAATTTACGGTGCGTAATAATCAAAGCGATTCCGTGCAGGCGGCGGTCGCTTTTCAAATGAGAACCGATGCAGGTCCAACGGCAATTCCGGACTCCGGCTTTTCGTCCAGTTCATCATCTCTGCAATTGGCCATGATTGGAGTCATCAATAATAATCCGAACGGGACAGTGACATACGGAAATGACAGCGGATTTTTTTCGACAGGATTGTGCAATAATAATCTGGCTGGAACCACCAACCGGTTGTCCTTGCGAGTCTCCTTGAATCCCGGCGAATCGAAAACACTCCGGTTTGTCCTTGCATGGTATAAAAGCGATAATCTGGATCATTACAGGTATTCCGTATTGTGGGGCAGTGCTCATGACGCCGCTGTCTCTGCGCTCAAAAACTTTGATTCATTTGCAAATACAGACAATGAATTGGTCAGGCGCATGCGTGCATCGAATCTTCCGCCCTGGCTGCAGGATCAGACGTTAAATTCACTCGTCAATCTCGTGAACAACAGCGTGTTCCTCAAAGACGGAAGATATTGTCACACCGAAGGAATGTGGACACCCGAAGGAACCATGGATCAAATGTGGCACGCGCGTCAAATTTATACCATGATCAACCCGGACCTTGCGTGGCGGGAACTCGAATGGTGGGCGCGGACCCAGCATGTCAGTTCATTCCCGGGCCAGATCCATCATGACGTGGGCGAAAATTTTAATTATGTCGCATGGGATGCGACGGAGCATACGGATTACCGCGCCATTGATGAGTGGGTCGACCTGAATTGCGGGTTTATCATTTCTCTTTACGAGGCGTTCATTGCGACGGGAGATCAAACCCGGCTGTTCTCTTTTTGGCCTTATGCCGTCAAGGCGGGGGACCGAATCCTCGAGCAGGTTGGGCTCTACGGCAGTTCCGAGTATCCCTATACATTTTCAACATCTCTCAGTTCGTATGATGCAGGCGGTAATTCACAGGCGTACAACTCCGGATTATCCGTTGTGACGTACAGAATATTGAATGAGCTTGCGGGAGTGATGGGAGATCATCAGACCGCGGCAACCTTTAATGATGCATTTCAAAAAGCGAGGATCGGTTTTGAAAACAGGTATTTGAGTGCTTCGTTCCCGTCCGGGCAGTATTGTGAAAGCGCTCTCGGCGGACCATGGATCGCGAACTTTTTAAAGATGGATTCCTGCTGGACTGCGAAGAAAATAAATTCTCTGTTCTCCACCATCTCCAATTACTACGACCCCCTGAATAAAGGGATGGGATACACGGGGGGTTCATATTCTGAATGGTCGCCGTACCTGGTGAGCCATCTTGCCGGCTATGCCCTGCAGACCAATAGAATTACTATATGGTCGAGTTTACAAAAGGATATGTATGATCGGAATTATTTAAATAGAAACCTGGTGTTTAATCAGCAATTAGGGATCCCGCCCAGGAGTACAACGCCGATATGGACAGCGACCAGCACCCAGGGAACAAACCAATATATCAGCATTCCGGTCCTCTGGCGCAACTATTACGATATCGTTGGATTTCATCAAAATAAATATTCCGGCGAAATGTGGCTTGAACCGAAGCTGATCGACACATCAACTCATCAGTTACAAAATGCGTTGATCATCACTCCGGACGGATATGCGGTTATGAATTATAACGCCACCGGTGACTCCTATCAAAATCAGCAGATTGTCTTTATGCCGGATCGATCGATGAATGTCTCCGCATTGTATGTATGGGATCTTTATGCGGATACCGCGTCGGCAGTTACTTCACTCACCGTCAATGGGACGAATACGTCTTATTCTCGAATGGGTACAGGCGGTCAATCCCATATAAAAATTAATTGGTCGGGGACAATCCCCGCAAGTGGGTTGACTATTCTTATTGAAGGGAAGGCAAAATCAGCGGCCCAGGTATTGGCCGCTCCAAAAAATATTCGGAGTTCCGCAGTAAACCCGAGTATGGTCCAGCTCACGTGGAATGCCGCACCGGGTGATGTATCGGGATATATTGTAGAAATAAAGAAGAGTGGAAGTTTTCAGCAGCTGGCAAGACTCAATTCCACGGACACATCGTACACGGATACCGGTCTTCTTGCATCCACGGAATATACGTATAGAGTGAAAGCCTTTGATGCCCAAAATATTTCAGGACCCAGTGCCGATGTTATCATCAGCACTCCGCGAAGCAATAATGGAACATCGCTCATTGCCGTGAACGCCGGGGGAAGCGCATTTCAGTCTGCAGGCGGGATTCAATTTACGGGGGATGCGGCGAGCGGATTTGTTTCCGGCGGACAGACATATTCGACGACGGCTGCGATCGACCATACACAGGATGATGCATTGTATCAAACAGAGCGATACGGAAATTTTAGCTATAGTATTCCGCTGCCGAATGATCAGTACAATGTGGTTCTTAAATTTTCCGAGATATACCAGGATAATCCGGGAGCACGGGTATTTTCCGTCACCATGGAAGGAAATGAAGTAATTCATAATCTCGACCTATATTTTCGTTCCGGCAAGTATTCGGCGTACGACGTTGTCGTACCGGTTGACCTCCGGGACGGATCCATCAATATTTCTTTTCTGAGTGTGGTGGATAACGCAAAACTCAGTGCATTGGAAATTTTCAGGAGAAATCCTGCTGCAGTTCAGGATGAAAAAAGCGGTGCCCGGCCGGTGGAATTCTCGCTGCATCAGAATTATCCCAATCCATTTAATCCATCGACGACCATTGAATATTCAGTGAAGGATGAAAGTTTCGTCTCTCTTCGAATCTATGATGTTCTCGGGAGAGAAGTAAAAACCCTGGTGCAGGAAGTTGAACCGGCAGGACGGCATGCGGTCCGCTTTGATGCAACGGGATTGAATTCAGGAATGTACCTTTGTCGAATTGCCGCGGGGCAATTCCATCAAACAAGGAAAATGTTGTTGCTGCGATAGGAAGTTGAAGCGACCGGTGAATGAGAACGTGAGTGAAACAAAAGAAACCACATAGTGAACCCCTCCCGGTGCGGGAACGAGCGGGTATCTCTTCGCGTAAGAGAAGGGTATTTTTGATTCTCACTCTTCTCTTCCCCTTTCTTGTCCTTGGTGTACTCGAAGGAGGTCTGCGGATATTCCATTATGGCGGCAGCATACCGCTGTTTGTGTCCATCCCTGATGCGTCATCGCCGTATGACGGCATCAATGGAGAGGTCGCGAAACGGTATTTCACCACCCTGGCCGATGTGCCGACGCCGCGGAAGGACCTTTTCTTAAAAGTAAAACCGGGCAATGGGTATCGAATTTTCGTCTTGGGGGAATCTAGTGCTGCCGGATTTCCTTACGGGAACAATGTGACGTTTTCCCGCATATTGAATCGCCGGCTCTCTGATGCTTTTCCGGACAAATATATCGAGGTGGTCAATACGGCGCTGACCGCAATCAACACCTATACCGAACTTGATTTTATGGATGAGATTTTGGCGCAGCAGCCGGATGCCATTCTCATTTACACAGGCCATAACGAATACTATGGCGCCCTGGGCGTCGGCTCCATGGAGTCGGCCGGCAAATATCGATGGATGGTGAAGGCCTCCCTGAGCCTGCAGGATCTGCGAATTTATCAATTAATTAGAAACTCTCTTGCCGTTCTTAAACAACAACTTCCCCTCAATCACTCGAACACAAAAAATGCCGACCCCTCCGCGACATTGATGGAACGTATTGTGGAGAGTAAAATTATTCCCTTTGGGAGCAGCGAGTATCAAGCGGGTTTAAACCAGTTCAAAGATAATTTGACGGGCATCATCCGGAAGGCAGAGAACGCGGGAGTGAAAGTTCTTGTTAGTGAAATAGTGAGCAATATTCGGAATAATGCGCCGTTTGAGTCTGTCGAAGGAAGCGGTTATCCTTCAGCCCAGACCGTGTATGCCGCCGCGCAGTCTTATGAACAGCAGGGGAACTACGAAGAGGCGAAGAAAAATTATACCTGGGCAAAAGATCTGGATGCTCTGAGGTTTCGTGCACCGGAAGAATTCAATGCGGTTATTCATTCCGTTGCTGCGGAATTTCAAGTCCCTGTCGTTCCGCTGAAAGCGTATTTTGAATCTCGTTCGTCCCATGGCATTGTTGGCAATGAATTGCTGCATGAGCATGTCCATCCCAATATAAACGGCTATTTTCTGATGGCCGATGCTTTTTTTGAAACGATGAGAAAAGAAAACTTTATTGCGGCACTCTGGAATGAGCGCCTGATCAAACCATCCGGGTATTATCAAGAGCGATGGGGAGTGACCGCATTGGATAGTGTGGTTGCCGCGGATTTAATACGCAGGCTCAGGAGCCGGTGGCCGTTCAATAAAGAACAAAAGACAGAGCTGACCATCGGTTTTTTCCACCCGCAGACCAAGGTCGATTCTCTCGCTGCTGCGATTCTCGTCTCCGGGGACCTCACACTGGAACAGGCTCATCTCGCACTGGCAAACTATTATGAGGCAAGAAGAGAATTTCAGAACGCGTATCATGAATACCGTGCATTGATTTATACGGTTCCCTATGTCGATTTATTTTATGAACCCGCCCTTAAGGTGCTGGTGGAGATGAAAAATTATTCCGAAGCACTGGACCTGTTGCAGAGGTTGTCGCAGTATCAGCAAACCGCTTTTGTCAACCAATGGACGGGGCAGATTTACCTTCTTCAACAAGAGGTAGCAAAAGGAATTCCCTTCCTCGAAAAAGCGCGGCAGCAAGACCCGATGAATTCGGTCCTGTTGTATAACCTTGGACGGGCATATTTCAAGACATCACAGTTTGACAAGGGGAATGAAATTCTGGCGCAGCTCAAAAACAACTCGTCGGATAACCTGTTGATTTCGAAACTGGAAGAATGTGAAAATTCCACTCGCGTTCATGAATGAGGTAGGTTTAAGGCAAATAACAGATTAAAAAACAGGAGTAAACCAAATCACAGAAGGGGGTATTATTTGTAAATCTCAATTCACAAAATTAATGCAACGAAAGGGGGTGTGTCCCGTTCACAGAGAGATTTATTGTTGAAGTCATGCTCGATGAATAAATCGATGCAAAAGAACGTCGGATAGATCATTCCGACAACAACAGGGGAAACAATTAATTCACGATTTTCTAATTCAATAATCTTGGAGATTGAATATGAAAAAGCGATTTCTGTTTTATTTTCTTGCGCTGGTTCTTGCGGTCAGTGTGACAGTCGCACAAGAAAAAGTGACGAACGGGAATTTGGAATCAGGAAATGCGGACGGCTGGTCGTTTGAATATGGCGGTACCGGTGCAGCAACATTGGAAGCTTCAAACGTGAATCCGATCTCGGGCACGTATAGCTTGCATGTCACGGTGACCACTGCCGGAAGTGCGGTATGGCATATCCAGCTCTGCAATAAATTTGCCGTCGTAAAAGATAAAAAATATGTGATTTCCTTTAAAGCGCGCGCGAGCGCCCCAGCGACGGAAACCACCATGATGCAGCAGGATCATGATCCGTATGGCACGATCTATTCAAAAGCCATGGACTTTACCACCGTCGCTCAGGTGTTCAAAGACTCGGTTGTGAATTCTGAAATTGGCACCGATACCTCTGCAAAACTTAATTTCAATCTCGGACTGTTGCCTGTGGGGACAGAATTATGGTTTGACGATGTTTCCGTCGTGGAATCCAATGCACCGGTTGTCGCCGAGGCAGGTCTGAAGATACCCGGTACGGAAAAAATTGTCAACGGATTTTTTGAGGCAGGAACAACTCCGTGGACGCTGGAATTAAGCGGTACCGGCGCAGCGACGTATACACTGGATACCACAAAAGCGATTCAGGGGACACTCTCCGCCCATATTCAGGTGACGAATGCAGGAACGAACGACTACGATGTTCAATTCAGACAACCGATGGGCGTTGTGAACGGTAAACGATATTTTTCCATGTTCAAGGCACGGGCCAGTAAGGATGTCATGATTAAAGCGGGAATCCAACAGTATCATGGGTCCTACAGCTTTTTATCGCCTTTTAAGGCGGAAAGCCTTCATGTGGCAACCCGGACTGTCCTTGATACATCGGGATATATGACGGCGGATGATGCCAATTGCAAATATACAATGTTCCTTGGCGGCAAAGGAACATTTGATGTGTGGGTTGATTTTGTGACCGTTATTGAAAATACCATGGGTGATCCGCTCGGTATCAAAATTGACGGCGATAAAGATGACTTTTACAAAACTCTGACCAATCCCGATGACGGGAAAATATTTATTCCCTGCAGGGCATACATCCGGGATATCGGCACCGCTCCGACGAATAATCCCGCCACGAATAGCAATAGTTCCGCCATTGTCTGGACCGCGTGGGACAGGGACTATTTATACTACTATGCGGAAGTGAAGGATGATATAGTCCTTGATAACAATGCCACGAATTGGTCGAATGACAAGATTGAAATAAAACTGAATCCGGATCCGACGATCATTTCGACCTCCGCATCACTGCAGGTGGGTATTTCGGCATTGGGTGTTGATGATGCCCAGGTGCCTGAAGCGGTGGATAATCTCAGCGTTGATAAAAACCTGTTCCAGAATGGTGTGGCGTGGGTTTCCACCATTAATGACTATGCGCGAAAAGTCACATCGGATGGATATGTCCTCGAATGGCGCCTGCCCATCAATTCAGTCAGCAATAGCGCCGGGACAAACCGGATCCAACCCGGAGTGGGAGGAAAATTCGGTGAAGTCATCCAGGTTGCGGATAACGACGATACACAGCGGCGCAGTATGATTTCATGGTCGTCTGGGATGGCCGATGTTTTATGGTCCAATCCGCAGTTGCATGGATCCGTAACGTTCTTAGCCAATAATAAATTAAAATATGTTGCCGTCAGCCCGCAGGTTCCTCAAACCTATCATAATGACAGCGATAAGGTCTGGTATTATGGAGCCCTGAACCCGGATGCCGTCCACAATACACCCAATAGTGTTCCGGGAACATTCAGCCTGCAGCAGAATTATCCCAATCCGTTTAATCCGATAACCACGATCGAATTTTCATTGCCGGTGAAAAGCGAAATTCGATTAACCGTTATCAACCTCTTGGGTCAGGAAGTGAAAGTGGTAGCGAAAGGAAGTTATAACGCGGGCTCGCATAAGGTGACGTTGGATGCCTCAACGCTGGCCAGCGGTATATATTTCTACAAGCTGAAGGCCGATTCCTATAGTGATGTGAAGAAGCTCGTTCTTATGAAATAATACTTCTCACTGGAGAGGAATCAGGTTGAATTCTCATTCTGCTCTGCCCCCTTCTCATACGAAAAGGGGGCAGAGAGATGGGGAAAAATGGAGCGGAGCATAAGCGAATCAGCGTCTCTCCGCGGAAGTATTTTTTTGAAATTCTTGGATTCTTCGCAGATAAAATTGTAAATATCAATGAACGATCGCAACAGACCGTGACATGCGGGTGATTTCCCAGACACGCATGATCCTCCGACGACGAATGTCAATTGATACCAAAAAAAATGTTCATTCGATGGCGCACCATAATTTGAAAATTTATTTTATGAGAGAGATCGTTGTGCGTATTCGAAATTTTAAAGCAGGAGTAGTCCTGGTGGCGCTTGGTCTTTGTTTGGGGATCGGGAGTGTACAGGGACAGTGGAACCACGATGTTCTTGCCAAAGTGGGGACCAAGGAAATTACCGGCGCTGAATTTATGCAGCGCTGCGAGTTGACCGTCAGGCCGGATAACTCTAAGGATAAATCCATCGCATTGAATAATTTGCTCCTTGAAAAAATTCTTGCACTGGAGGCGGAAAAGAAGAATTTACTTGCGTCAAATCCCGGGTTTCACGCCCGCTTGAAAGGCGTCAAAGAGCAGGCGATGCGGGAAAAACTGTATACCACCGTCGCATTTACGAAAGCGAAGGTAGATACGAATACGTTAAAAAATGCCTATAAACTGTCTCAACGGGAATATGAACTTGAGTTTTACAGACTGCATAAAGAGAGAGCGCAAGAAGTAAAAGCATTCATGGATTCCACACCGGGAGCGATCGGCGGGCTGTTCAAGTATCTCTCCGAGTTCGCAGAAAAACGACCGATGCATAAAGTGACCTATAACGATTCAGAACCGGATACCGTTCACGAGGCATTGTATTCAAAACCGCTCCATGTGGGCGATGTGATAGGACCGATCGAACTTGGGCCTGATGACTATCTGGTCATGAAAGTAGTCAACTGGACTGCCTATCCCCTGCTCAGCGGCGTCGATCAGCAGGAGCGATGGAACGAAGTACGAAAAAAGGAACATACGATCGCGGCGTCGAAAATCTGGCAGGCCTACCATGCAGGAGTGATGCATGGGAAGAAAATAGAATTCGATAAAAAGACCTTCCTTCTCCTCGCAAACAGGATACGGGAAAAATATATTTCCGAGCAGCAGAAATTTGTATCATCGGGCAATTTTATACCGGAAATCCCCGTCGGTCCGAACGGAGTGGATCCGGCATCGCCGTTCTTTACGTTTGAGGACCGCCTCTGGACGGTGGGTGATTTTAAAAATGAACTGATGTCGCGGCCGTTATTATTCCGAAGCATCGACCTTGACAGCGCAAATTTCAACGCGCAATTCAGATTAGCGGTCATCGATATTATGAAAGACCATTGCCTGACCAGGGAAGCATATAAAAAATCACTGGATCAGGGAGAAGATATTACCCAGAAAGTGAATATGTGGAAAGATGCATTCCTGGCAAATGAAGAACAAAGAAATGTGATTGACACGGCATTGCAGGAAGGGAAAATTGTCAAAGATGACGGGCCGGGAATTCTAAAGTATTGGGAATCGGTGGTGAATGATATGTGGATGACCTATGGCAAATTGGCGTCAGTCAACGATTCTGCGTTCTCGAAAATCGTATTAACAAAAAAAGATATGGTTGCCGTCAAGCCCGGAATGCCGTATCCTGTTCTCGTACCCGATTTTCCGGAATTGAGTCCCTCGAAATATAAACGGGGCGGCGCTTCCAGGGAATAACCTGTCGCTCATGAAATTGAAAATGGTACGTGTATAAAACTCATAAAGCATTAACCTCATAATACGAAAGGCAATTAATATGAATGAACAATGGAAACTATTTTTAATTGCGCTGCTTGTATGTATGGCGATGATGAGTACGGTTGTTGCCGGTACTACGGGCAAAATCAGCGGTACCATCACCGATGCGGCAAAAGGGGAAGCATTGATCTCCACGAATATCGTTCTCAGTGGAACGTCGCTCGGCGCAACGACCGACCTTGACGGGAATTACACGATTGTCAATATTCCGCCGGGGATCTACAGCGCGACCATTTCCATGGTCGGGTACCGGTCACTGCGCATCGACAACATAAAAGTAAACGTCGATCTTACCACCAAACTGGATGCACAGCTGCAGGAAGAATCTGTTCAACTGGAAACGATGGTCATTACCGCGGAACGGCCGCTCGTCACAAAAGATAACACCGGCTCTCTTTCTTCCGTCAGTGCTGATCAGTTGAAGAATTTACCGGTCCAGACCATTTCAGACGTCCTCCGGTTGGATGCAGGTATTGTCGAAGCACGCCGCAGCCTTCATATTCGCGGCGGCAGGACCGGTGAAGTCTCGTACTGGGTGGACGGCATTGCAACGACCGATGTGTACGACGGATCGAATGGAGTACGCGTTGAGAATGCGGCGATTCAAGAACTCCAGGTGATCAGCGGAACATTCAATGCGGAATACGGTCAGGCCATGTCCGGCATTGTGAATACGATCACAAAAGAGGGCGAGGAAAAATATACCGGTCAGATTAAAGTGTACGGCGGAGATTATATCAGCAATGACGCCGGATTCAGCATGTACAAAAGTGTGACGACCGAAGCGGATCCCGCCGGAAATACAAAAATCGTGAACAGTCAGAGGGAATATCCGCTGAAAAAAATTAATCCCATTTATAATGCAGAGTTGAACTTGAGCGGCCCGGTGCCTCTCCTCAGCGCGGTGAAGTTCTTTGTGATGGGACGGCATTTTTATGATGAAGGATATTATTACGGCGTCAATTGGTACAAACCGAACGGCGCTCCGGGAGATAGTTCCATTGTCCCTATGAATCCAAACAAATCCACCTCCATCCAGGGAAAATTAAACTACCACCTGAGCAACTCTCTGAAAATTGGCTATGGGGTCTTCTGGAATAAATCCCAGCAGGATAGAAATTATTTTAACGGAAATATTACATCGCATGATTATAAATATGATCCGTATGGTCTTCCGGAAAATCATAGCGAGGGGTTAACGCAAACCTTTACACTCAATCACCTGCTTTCACAGAAGACCTTCTATGAATTCCGGGCAACGCGGTACACTTCAAAAACAGAACAATACAAGTACGCGGATCCGACCCAAAAAGTGAACTATCTGGTGAAGAAAGAGGACGGAACAACGTTCAATCCGTATACTCCGCAAGGGCAGGATACATTGAATTCTATTATTGGCCGGGGTGATGCCTATACGTATGTTTCGGATCCGAACGGACCTGACGGGTACACCGATCCCAATTCACTCGGTCAACCGACGACGTGGAGTTTCGTGAACCACGGAATGGATCCGACGCATTTTTATCGGAGTACGTCTTACTGGGCTGGAAAATTTGATCTGACGAGTCAGCTGGACAATATTCATGAATTGAAAATTGGAGCGGAGGCACGGCTCCACGAGCTGGTTCTTCACAGTTATCAGGTCGTTGCGAAACTGGACGCCCAGGGGAACAGTATAGTACCGTTCGAGCCGGCAATTCCTGAAGAGGGAAATTTGAATCGTAATGATTATGTCCGTAATCCGAAAGAAATTTCAGCGTACATCCAGGATAAAATGGAGTTTAAAAATATTATTTTGAACCTTGGCCTCCGGTTCGATTATTTTGATGCAAACTCCGTCGTGCCGGTGGATCCAAACGACCCCAATATTTATGATCCGTTTAAAAATGAACATATTTATGCACACTGGATTCCGATGCCCGCGAGTTACCGCGGGACCAACGATCAATACATCGATTCGTTATTGACGAATAGTATCATCCGAAAATATACTCCCGATGAACGAAGAGCCATTATGCAGAAAAAAGCGAGTGCGAAGATGGCGTTAAGTCCCCGGCTGGGTTTTTCATTCCCGATAACCGATCGCGGTATCATGCACTTTTCCTACGGTCATTTCTCTCAAATCCCGCAATTCCAATATCTCTACGCGGATCCGGATTTTAAAGTGACCAGCAGCAGCTCGATCTCCAGCGTCGTCATGGGAAATGCAGATTTGGAGCCCCAGAAGACCGTGATGTACGAAATAGGGCTTCAGCAGCAATTTACCGATGTCATCAGTGCCGATGTGACGCTGTTTTATCGAGACGTCCGCGGATGGGTTGGAACAACTCCGTTGATCGATCTGAAACGCAGTGAAACACAACAGACGGGATCGGGGTATTCCAGCTATAAAAATAAGGATTATGAAAATGTGAAGGGAATTACCTTAAAGCTCGAAAAACGATTCAGCGATCATTTTTCGTTCAGGGCGGATTACACGTTCCAATCTGCTGAAGGGACATATTCCAATCCAGATGATGAATACAACAACATCCAGAACAATCAAGCACCGGTCCTGGCGCTCCTCCCATTGAACTTCGATCAAAAGCATACCGTCAATGTCCAGTTTATTTATGGGATATCGGATTGGATCGTTTCCATGATCGGAAGATATTGGACCGGCTTGCCCTATACTCCGACACCTGCGACAGGTTCGGGCACAGTCGGATCGTCTGCCGTGAGCGGGTACACCACAAACAGTGCACGCCTCCCGAATCAAAAAAGCATCGATCTCTCCATCAGTAAATCCTTCCGTGTCCTCTCGAACGTTGATCTGCAGCTCTTTCTCAATGTGTACAACCTGCTCGATCAAAGGGATGCGACAAGCGTGTATTCTGATTCAGGGACGCCGGATTACACCACGACGAGCCAGGTTGCACGGCCCTATAATAACTTGCGGGTAAGTACCGTTGAAGATTTTGTCAATCAACCGAGCTGGTACACTTCGCCGCGTCAAGTGCAGGTCGGCGTGTCACTTGGTTTTAATTAAACATGAGGAGACTTAGAGAATGAAAAAGCGTGTCTATCAAACAACAGCAGCAATAATTTTCTTGTCAGGTATTTTTCCGTTTTTATTGTTCGCCCAAATGGCAAATCTCCACGGAACGGATACCGAATTTAAAAAAGGCCTCCATGCCGGGAATCAATTCCGGACAACGTTCTGGAATGACGGGACGTGGGGATGCGGCATCGTCGCCTCATCAAATGCGAACGTCTGGGCTGGGGAATGGCCTATCAACTCGGGACATTTGTATCTGGTTGATGGAGATACATATGTCATTTCGGAAGTGAATGATAATTATGATCCCGTCGCGAGAAAATTTCTCACGGGGAGAGGAACGTTACGTCATATTCAATCAACGGTCAAGGCGGCCAATATTCAATCTTCAACCGGAGATAAGGGGCCTGATCAGACGACAGGTGCCTGGTGGACATTCCTGCCGCTTCCGGGCTTCACCAATAAGCAGAACGATAAAATTGCCATGGTCAAAGGAGGGCGGGAATGGATCGAACCGGTCGGCGTAGGGACGTGGCCTGCCTACTGGCCCGATATCGCCGATCCGTCGAATTCCCACTATTCCGCCGACGGCTGGGCGGGACAATGGAACGGATATTTCGGCCGGAATAAATTTAATGCAGACGAAGAAAGTTACTTTGTCGCCGATGATTATGTGAAACAGGAATTTCCCGGATTCAGGCCGGATACCAATGACGTCAGCAGGGGCGGATTAGGAATACGAATGTCCGTGAGAGGGTTCCAGTGGTCCAAGGGACTTGTTCAGGACGCACTGTTTACCGTCAACGATCTGACCAACATCGGCACCTATCAGCATAACAAGGTGGTTTTCGGGTATAAAATCGGAAACAATGTCGGCGATACAAAACAAGGGAGTGAAGGCGGAGATGGCGGGAGTTATAATGTATCGGAAAATCTTGCATGGACATGGGATGCGGACGGTGTAGGACATTCATCATGGGGAACGGAATATGGAATCCATACAGGAGTATTTGGCGCCTGCTTTTTAGAGAGTCCCGGGAATCCCTATGACGCTATTGATAATGATAATGATGGTCTCAATGGTCCCGGACCCACCATTACGGTCAGTATGTTTCAAAAGAAGGTTCTCACAGCAACCGAACCAATTGCATTAATAGATTACACTGATATTCATTACCGGCGTGTTATCACGACACTTGCCGATACGCTGGCACGGCTTGGGAAAACCTCCCTCGATACTCTCTCGGTATCCTTCGGCGGGTTCATCCATAAATTCTGGGCCGGGGATACGTTGCAGGAAATAGGAGACAATCTATTTGATGATAATCTTAACGGCGTGATCGATGAAAACCGTGGTATTACAAACAATAACGTGACCAATTATCTTTATACCGGCCATAAGTACATCAATTACATTACCGGCGATGGAGCGAACAACCTCTTAATAGATGAGAGGCGCGATGATGGTATTGATAATAATGGAAATTGGAATGTACTGACAGATGACGTCGGGGCTGACGGCCTGGGTCCCAATGACCGCGGTTATCCCGGTCCGGATAAAGGCGAAACAGACGGCGTACCGACTCACGGAGAACCGCGTTTCGATGAAACCGATATCAACGAAAGCGATATGATCGGACTCACCAGCTTCTATTTATACCCGTGGGGATCTTCCTTCAATCAATGGGACGATGAAACTTTCTGGAGAGTGTTCACTCCGGGAACATTCATTACATCTCCTGTCGGCAACGTTGAACTAAGCTACGGGTCCGGATATTTCCCGTTACCTCCTCGCCATACGGAACGGTTCTCTATCGGGTATATTGCGGCAGGTGCAGAACCCACCGGACAGGATACCTCACAGTTATACAGAACAAAATTTAATGTGGCCAAAGCCTATGATCTTAATTACAATTTTGCCAAAGCCCCGGATATTCCGGTGGTGAAAGCGGTGGCAGGTGATCATAAGGTGACGCTCTTCTGGGACAGCGGTGCAGAAGAATCTGTGGATCCGGTCAGCAGTGATCCCGGCGGAAAAGATTTTGAAGGATATAAAATTTATCGTTCGACGGATGCAGGCTGGACCGACGCAACACCCATTACCGACGGATACGGCGGAGTTATTTTCCGCAAGCCGGAGGTTCAATACGATCTCGCGAATGGCATAAAAGGGTTTGCAGAAGTTGCCACGCAAGGCGTGCATTTTTACCTGGGCAATGATACCGGACTGAAGCATTACTGGACCGATACGAATGTGACCAACGGGACAACGTATTATTACGCCGTCACATCGTATGATCATGGTGATGCGAGCGCAAAAATTGATCCGTCGGAATGCTCAAAATTTATAGCGGTCCAGGCATCCGGTGAAATTCAAAAAGGCGCCAATGTCGCGGTGGTCAAACCGGAAGCCCCTTCGGCAGGGTATGTTCCTGGAAACTTAAAAGATTCGAAATTTATTGCAGGGCCGAATAATACGACGACCGCAACGATGGGGTTGTCCATATTCAACCAGCAACTCATAAAAGGGAATCATACGTATCGCGTAACATTTGCCGATACGCTGTCGCCGAATAAATTGGATTCGACGAAGAGCTTTACCTTGGTCGATATGACCTCGAACGATACCTTGTTATTGGAACATAACGCAGCCGGAGGAGTCGAAGGATTGCCGATCACGGATGGATTCCAGTTGTCGTTCGCGAATAATCCGGGTGAATTGAAAATTGATACGTCCCGCTCCCGATGGAGCAGCCCGACGGTCAGGAATTTCCAGTTCAGGAACTTTACTCTTTCGACGAATCCGCCGGTAAAATTGATACGCGGGGATTTCGAAATAATCTTCGGCGATGTCGGAATGGATACATCAAAACCGTACCTCCGATTATCGACGATGCTCCCTGCGATCCCCGTGAACTTTACGGTGATGAATACGCTGACAAATAAAAAAGTCGATTTTGCGTTCAGGGAAGTGGATCGATCAAACGGGTCCGGGAAATTTACGATCAATAAAACAGGGTCTCTTGCTGATCAGATAATATTTTTAACGCCCATTAATCCCGGATCGGATACGCTTATTGCGAGCTGGATGGTCAATTTAGCGACGACGACCACGGCGGTAGATTCGATGATGCCCGGTCCCGGTGACATTTTGACCGTGAAACTGACCCGTCCCTTCCTGGACAATGACGTTTTCGAATTTACCATGAATGCTCCGGATGTCAATAAGGAACAGGCAAAGATCGATCTCGATAAAGTCCGGGTCGTCCCGAATCCCTATATCATCACCAATGTGTGGGAACCCAGAAATACGTACTCCAACGGACGAGGAGAACGGCAACTTCATTTTACACATTTGCCCTCAAGTTGCACCATCATGATATTCACCGTCAACGGTCAGCTCGTCAAGACCCTGACCCATAACGCACCGGTCGATGACGGAACCGAGATATGGAATATGTTGTCGAAAGACAACCTGGAGATATCGTACGGTATCTATATTTATCATGTGAAGGCGGATGGCGTAGGTGAAAAAACCGGCAAATTTATAGTCCTTAAATAAGGGGAGAACATCGATGAAGAAAAATAACGACATACGCATGTTTTTTCCAAGACTGTTGCACTTAAAAATTGGAACTACGAAAATGAGAAACTCTATTGTACTCTGTCTGGGATTACTGCTGTTGGGGTATTCCACTCTCTGCGCGCAGGGAGGTGTCACCAAGGTCGGCACTGCTGCTGCAAAGTTTTTATCCATTGATGTCGGGCCGCAGGCGACGGCGATGGGGAGTGCCTATGTCTCCATCGCGAACGACGTCTCGGCCATGTACTGGAATCCTGCCGGCGTTGCACGGATGAATAATTTTGAGGCGGCATTTTCAAGCACCAAATGGATTGCTGATATCTCATTCAATTATGCCGGCGTGGTCGTTCCCGTCGGCGGTTTCGGCACACTCGGTCTCAATGCAACATTTCTGACCATGGACCAGATCGAACGAACCACAACGGAAAGCCCCGACGGCACGGGGGAATTTTTTGATGCCGGGAGTTATGCGTTTGGTCTGGTCTATTCACGCAATCTCACCGATCAATTTTCGATCGGTGTGAATGTGAAATATATCAATGAGAGACTGTATCACAGCAATGCAGACGGTTTTGCACTTGACGTGGGCGCTCTTTTTGATACTCATTTTAACGGCTTGAAACTGGGCATGTGCATATCGAATTACGGGACAAAAATGCAGCTCGATGGCCAGGATTTTCAAGTGCAGCATGACGTCTATCCGAGCGTCGCCGGCAATAACGGAAATATCAACTCGAGATTATCCACCGATCCCTATGATTTGCCGCTGTTGTTCCGCCTGGGAGTTTCGATGGATGTTCTGAAGGGATGGGCGAACAGCAACCTGACTCTCTCCGCCGATGCATTGCATCCGAGTGACGATGCAGAGTATATGAATGTGGGGGCGGAGTATGTGTTCGAGAACCTGATTGCATTACGAGCGGGATATAAAGGGCTCTTTGCAAAGGATTCGGAATTTTGTTTTCACGCTGACGGCGGCATCCGATATGAAATTGGCGGTACTACCTTGAAAGTTGATTACTCCTATATCTCTTTTGGAGTTCTCACCAGTGTCCATATGTTTAGTGTTGGGTTGGGCCTGTAGGGGGAATACGTTCTCCAAGCCAAGTTGAAAGAAGTCCAATGAAACAAGAGAAGCCCGGTGAACCCGGGCTTCTTTTATTTACAACGGCATCCCGCAATGCGGGACGCCTCGTTAGTCGAAACCCGAAGGGTTTCGCAAGGCTATTAGCCATACGATTTATCGTATGGTGAAGAGGAAGCAGGAGAGAGTCATTCTTTCATCGCCATCCATTAAAATGGACGTCTTGAAAATACGAAACCCGAAGGGTTTAGCGAATTCAACAGCCATCTGATTTATCGGATGGCGTCGATATCTCTTGTTCCCAAACTCCGATTGGGAACAAGAATGGGTTGAAGCTCTGCTTCGAATAAGGGAAGCTACTCGTGGGACGAAGTCGTTATAAAATATATAATACAGACTATCCTCATTTTCTGACAATGACCGTAGTGGATTGGCTTCCGATCTTTGCGAATCCGGAAGTGGCAGCAATGGTTCTGGATTCACTGCGTTACCTTCAAAAAGAACAAAACGCAATTCTCTTTGCATATGTTCTCATGGAGAATCACGTTCATGTCATTATCCGAGATGATAACTTGAGTCAAGTGATTCAAGCATTTAAATCGTACACCGCTCGCAGCATCATTGATTACTTTACTGAGCGCAAAAATATTTCAATTCTTGAAAAGTTGAGATATAACAAACTAAGGCATAAGACGAAAAGTGATTATCAACTCTGGCAGGAAGGAAGCCACCCGGAAGAGATTGCAAATGATGCGATGATGCATCAGAAGGTCGAGTATATACATAATAATCCGGTCCGACGCGGATATGTTGATGAAGCCAGAGATTGGCGTTATTCTAGTGCGCGAAATTTCGAAGGTAAACAGGGCTTAGTTAATGTTCAGATAGAATGGTAAAGTCTTATGGAAGCAGAGCTTCCACCATGAACACTCCCAAGCAGAGCTTGGGAGCGAGTAAATAAAGACGCATACATTAACGAGGTAACGATCAAAGCTCTTCTTCGAATAACGGGAAATCACTCTCAAGCCCCGCCAAAAAGATTGCGGGTAAATGAGCTGGGAGCGAGGATAACGAGGTCGGTCAGATAGTATTTATTGACATTCTTCGGTATCTTGCGGTATGAAAAAACGCATTAAATCCATTTCTGAACCGACCGATCTGACTTCACCATATTCCAAATCCAAAAAAACATCAGCTGTCCTTCCACAAAAAAGCGAAATACAGCCTTTTTCCACGAATGCCATTGGAATTCCTGCGGATTTTCAGCTCACCCGGGAGTTTTCCGAAACCTTTGACCGTGTCGAACAATCGGAACATCACTTTTATATCACGGGAAATGCCGGAACAGGGAAATCGACGCTTCTTCAATATTTTAAGGAAAAGACAAAAAAGAAAACCGTCGTTCTTGCGCCGACCGGTATTGCCGCAATTAATATCGGCGGATCGACGCTTCATTCGTTTTTCCGGTTTCCGTTCCATCTGATTACCAAAGCGGACATCAAAAAAATCCGGGGGAAAGGAAAATTATTCGCTGCGCTTGATACCCTCGTCATTGATGAGGTCTCTATGGTCCGGGCGGATATGATGGATGCCGTCGATCAGTCGCTGCGCGTCAACCGCAACCGGCTCTCTGAACCGTTCGGCGGCGTGCAGGTGGTGCTTATTGGAGATTTATTTCAGCTGCCGCCGATCGTGGATGAGGACCTTGCCGAATATTACAGTGATTTCTATGAAACACCTTTCTTTTTCAGCGCTCATGTGTTCAACGAGGTGCGGCTTCAAAAAATTGAACTGCAGAACGTCTTCCGTCAAACCGACCCGGAATTTATCGGGCTTCTTAACAAGGTGCGCAACAATACCATGGGGCCATCTGATATCGATGTGATCAACCAGCGGTATCATCCTTCGGTAATAATCGGACGGAACGATCTTGCGATTACGCTGACCAGTACCAATGCCCTCGCCTCGGCAATCAACCTCCAGAGACTTTCAGCACTGACAACCCGGGAATATAGTTATGAATCAATCATCGACGGTGAATTCGATGAAAAATCTTTTCCGACAGACAAGAAGCTTAAATTAAAAGTGGGCGCACAGGTGATGATGGTGAAAAACGACCCGAATAAGCGCTGGGTCAATGGAACCCTGGGAGTCGTTCACCATCTCACAGAAGAGACCATCGAAGTTTCCTTTGGCGGAACGGTACACACGATTGAACCGTCCATATGGGAAAAATTGGATTATGCATACGATCGTGAACTGAGAAGCATCGAACCGGTGGTGAACGGTGCGTTCCGGCAATATCCGATAAAGCTTGCGTGGGCAATGACCATCCATAAGAGTCAGGGAAAGACGTTTGATAATGTCATTATCGATCTGGGAAGGGGTGCGTTTGCCCATGGACAAGCGTACGTTGCCCTGAGCCGGTGCAGATCGTTTTCCGGACTTCATCTCAAAACGCCTCTCAGATATTCTGATATTATTCTCGATCCGAGGGTACGGACCTTCCACTCACTTGATGTTGTTGACTGGTGACACCATATCCGAAGAATTATTCTATGAAAGGACATCTTTTATGCGCACATCAATAAGAAATGCTGCCTGCACGTTCATTGTTCTCGTTTTATCTGCTCAGGTTCTTTACAGTCAGGTAAAGGATTCCATCGCTCTCGCAGATGCCAATGCACAGGTGCCTGCCCTGTCTGAATTTCACAGCGTGATTTATCCCCTCTGGCATACGGCATGGCCTGATAAAAACATTAAGATGCTGGTAGAATTGACGCCTGAGATAGACAAACTTACGCAGGCGGTGGTCACAGCAACACTACCGGGAATCTTAAGGGAAAAACAGGCAGCATGGGAGAACGGTATCAAAGAACTCCTCAGCGTGGTTAAGGAATATAAAGCTGCGGTAACGCCGGTCGACAGTCAGAAATTGCTTCAAGCTGCGGAAGATCTGCATCGTCAATACGAAAAACTTGTCCGGATCATCCGTCCGTCGTTAAAGGAATTGGCTGCATTCCATTCCGTGCTCTATGTGGTGTACCATTATTACCTCCCGCAATGGGAACTGGAAAAGATAAGATCTTCTGTTATCGGATTGCGTGAAAAAATGGACCTCTTAAATCAGGCGCAGTTATCGAAACGTCAGGAGTCGAAAAGTGCGGCATTCACTGCAGCACGGTCCAATCTGGATACGGCACTCCGTGAGCTGGAAGCCGCGGCGCATGCCGGAGAGAGGAAGGCGATCACGGATAAGATCAATTCGTTGCACACAAAATATCAGGAAATTGAAGAAGTGTTCAATTGATGTGATGAGAGATGGATCAAGAGAAGTATCACGGAACAGGTTCCGTCAATTGCTCATGAGAAAAAATGCCCGGCTGAGCCGGGCATTTTTATTAAGAGGGATGAAAATTACTCTCCACTCACGCGAATATTATTTTGATCGCAGCCGAATTTCCCCTTTTTCGCTGTTCAAGTGAATCAACGGGCCGCCTCCGTTGATTTTGCCGAAATAGTCCAATTGATGGTGTTTCCGGTCGCGTTCCCGGGTCTCGACATCAAAGTCGGTGTTAAATTCGACGCGCCTTCCGAATTCTGTCCGTAATTCAAAACCCGTTTGTCTCGGCACGGACACGGTAATGTTCCCCTTGTACGTTTCGAAATGGCTGTCGTCTTTCAATGACGAATACGAAATATTCACATCGCCTTTATATGTTTCGAGATCAATCCCTCCGGTGAGATCGCTAATGTCCACGGTGCCTTTATACGTGTTGAAGGTCAGTGTTGAATGTAATCCTCCGATGCGGGAAACAGATTTATAATCTTTGATCTTCAGGTCCGCCGTTTGGGGCATCTTGATGGTATAATGGACGAGCGGGAGAATATTCGACGATCCCTGCGGATCAGAGAGCCAATCCCAAAAATCGTGATGGCTGCTGCGTTCGACATTACTGTAATCGGTATGGATCACCACTTCATCGTCGGCGTTTTGAAAATCAATTTCTGTCTCTTTGACCTCCTGGTCCGCTTCCTCTGTATCGTTGTTGTCCGATTCTATCTTGACGTACACTTCAACCTGAGGTTTATGATGAGTGGTGATCGAGATTGTTCCTTTGTATGTATCGATAATAAGTTTTCCGTCCGGTTTAAGAGGGAGCGTTTTGTTGATCTCCCGGTAGGTTTGTGAGAACGCAGATGTGACCATGAACGACACGACAATGGATAGAAGTAAGGGAATGCGCACGATATCCTCCGATTTGAATGGGATGCTGCCTTGAGATAGAGATACGGAATATTTTTACAGAGGTTGCAATACGTGGATTTCGTTCTCTCAGGAACCTGGAGCCATGGTTTACCGTTGTTTATTGGGAACTTTTGCAGTACTCTGCGAGAGGAACGTTTGCCCATGTTTATTTCAAATCGATATTGGTGAATTCTCTTTGCAATGTTGGATGAACCGTATCGTTGAACAATAGTGAATTCATTGTGCATTCACGGTAACAGGAAACTGCAATGCTTATTCATATCACCACTGCCTCTCCGCCGTACAAAGTAACACAAACCAAAGCAACAGAAGAATTGAAAACGAGGATGGGATTACGTCCGGCGGTTGCCCGGTTATTTGATGCCGCCTTGCAGCATTCCGGAATTGAAACGCGCTATGTCGTTGTCCCGGATGCAGAACTCACGCCCGATAAACGGTTTTATCCCCTTGAAAACGGCGTCCAACGACCCGACACAAAAACCCGGATGACGGAATATGAACACTGGACAAAAGTCCTTGCGAAAGAAGCGGTCGCAAAACTCATGAATGAGACGCACAGTGATCCGTCATCCATCCGCCGCATGATCACCGTCTCATGCACGGGTTTTTACGCTCCCGGCGTCGATCAGTATTTGATCAATGAATTTCATCTTCCAGGCGATATCCGGCGGACGCATATCGGGTTTATGGGATGTGCGGCAGCACTGATTGGTTTGACGTCTGTCCTCGAATCGCTTCATTCGGCAAATGACCTGGAGAGTACCACACTCCTCGTTGCGGTGGAACTCTGCAGTCTGCATTTACAGACAGAACCGACCCGCGACAATATACTGGCAAATATGATATTTGCTGATGGATGTGCCGCCGCGCTCTTTTCCCGAAATCCGCAGTATGCGCCCCAATTGCATCTCCTCAGTACGCATTCGCACCTTTTTCCGAATACAGCCGGATTTATGGGATGGAAAATTGGGAACACCGGATTTGAGATGATCCTTTCTCCGGAACTCCCGCGTCTCATACTGGACGAGGCAGTACCCGTTGTGGGGAAAATTCTTGCAGGGCAAGGGATCGATCCTCGAAGCATCCGTCACTGGGTACTGCACCCGGGCGGGCGGGCGATTTTGGATTCATTGCAAAACGGGCTGCAGATCAGCGATGAAGATATGCGTCCTTCACGTACGGTACTGAAAAATTACGGGAATATGTCCTCCGCATCGATTCTGTTTGTCATGAAAGACCTCCTTCGGACGCGAACGATCGAAGCAGGCGAAGTCGTCTGCGCGATCGCATTCGGCCCGGGATTGACCATGGAAATTGCTTTGCTCAAAGGAGCGTAATGTTTTTTAAACGGAGTTTTCAAAAAGAAATTATGGACGACATGTCGATTCAGGGCGAGCCTCTCGATGATGCATTCCAGGAACTCGCGCGGATCAATCGATGGCTGGGCGGTTGTTCAACGTCGCTGGAAGGGATCAACTCTCTCGTGATTGATCTGCCCCGGAGAGATGCATTATCGATTTTAGATGTTGGAGCGGGGGGGGCGGATATCGTTGATGCGGTGCAAACGAAATTTGCCAATGTGTCGTTCACTGCCTTCGATTTGAATCAGGGCGCATGCCGCACCGCCGCAAAGCGCCATCCTTCCATAACGGTTGTCCAGGGGTCGGTGTTTGCATTGCCGTTCCAGGATCAGTCGTTTGACATTATTCATGTTTCTCTCTTTCTCCATCATTTTACGGAACAAGAGCTTCACGGAATCCTTCGTACCTTGATGAATGCGGCGCGGTATGGGATCGTCATCAATGACCTGCGCCGTTCTCTCTTTGCGTATATCGGCATTTCAATTCTTACCCGGCTTTTCTCGCGGAGCGCCATGGTAAAAAATGACGGCCCGCTCTCGGTGCGTAAGGGATTTACAAAAATGGAGCTCACAAGGCTCTGCATGACGCTTTCGCCGAATTCGTTTTCCATCCGCCGGAAATGGGCGTACCGATGGCTGGTCTGTCTGAAGAAGGTTCCATGACAGAACCACAGTATGATATTGCAATTATCGGAGGAGGTCCTGCGGGCTCCACCGCGGCGTTATACCTTTCACGGAAAGGGTTCCGCACATGCATCATAGAAAAGCGCTTTTTTCCCCGGGAGACGCTGTGTGGAGAATTTTTATCACGAGAAGTGGTCCGAATTCTGGATGATTTGCAGCTCATGAAAGAATTCCATTCGCTTTCTCCCAACCCCATCACCTCATTTCGGTTTTGTCCGGAAAGCGCGCGAACATTTGCGTCTGATCTGAAATTTCCCGCGTATGGATTGAAGAGAGGTGCACTCGATTCCATGCTCCTGAATCAGGCACATCTTGCCGGAGCCGAAGTATACCAGCCGGCATCGGTGGAACAGGTTGAAAAAACGGATACGGGATATACGCTGCAGATCACCGGCATCGAAGGGAGGCAACAGATCAACAGCCGGTCTGTCGCATGTGCATACGGGAAATCGAATCCCCTGGACAAAACGCTTCACAGAAATATTCCGCAGCGCCGATCGCGGCTCGTCGGAGTGAAATTCCATATTCACAAAAAGTACCTGAACAGTATGCCCGATCATGAAATTCACCTGTATACCGGGCATCACATGTACTGCGGAGTGAATGTCGTGAACGATGAGACGGTCACGCTCTGTTTTCTTGAAGACCGTTCGGCCGGCGAAATTCAACCGAGGGCGCGGATCGAGGAACTGCTGAAGATCAATCATCATTTTGCTGAACTGGTTTCGTCCGATTTTATCGGCCTGCTTTCCTCTTTCCCGATTTACGGGACGCCGGATATCTATTTCGGGACAAAACAGCAAATTGTCAACGGAATGTATATGGTCGGTGATGCGGCGCAGGTGATTGCACCCCTCGCGGGGGATGGAATCGGTATGGCAATGGAAAGTGCGCAGATCCTTGCATCCGTGCTGGACGAGGGGCAAAAACATGCACTCCCGGATGTTCTCATGCAACGGATGTACAGTGAACGGTGGAAATTCAATTTTCGTAAACGCATTTCTCTTGCCAGGAAAATTCAGCAGCTTCTTTTCTCGGCACCCGGGAAAAAAGCCGGAGAATTTGCGTTGACGGTTTATCCCTCTCTTCTCACTCATATGATTGAGAGAACGAGAGGGTGAGATCCATGGCCGGAGAAAGAACGACGACGAAGTTTTAAAAATATGCTTTATATTGAAGCAGCAGAATCGGTTCCAACGATCAAGAGGACCTCGGTATGTGCGGACGGTATGCCTTCATTAATGGAAAAATGGTTTTTGAACTGGTAGGAAGAAATTTAGGCAACAGGAAAGATGCCCTGGACGATCTGCCCAGATACAATGCCGCACCCATGCAGCGAATGCCCGTGATTGTCCGGCGCGACGGAGAGCTTCTCCTGCAAAAAATGCAATGGTGGCTTATACCGCACTGGTCGAGCGACGGGAAAGTGAAGGCAACGACATTTAATGCAAAATCCGAAACTCTGGACCAGAGCAAGTTGTTCACTCCGTATTTCAAATCGAGCCGGTGTTTGGTGCCTGCCGATGCCTTTTACGAGTGGAAAAAAACAACGGTGCAGAGGGAAGTGAAGGGAAAGACCGTGGAGGTGCATGAAAAACAACCCATGTGTATCCGTATGAAAAATAATAAAACGTTTCTGTTTGCAGGATTATTTTCAGTCTGGAAAAATGAAAAAGGCGAGGAATTCCCAAGCTTTACCATCGTGACGACCACGCCGAACACGCTCATGGCTGAAATCCATACGCGCATGCCCGTCATACTGCAGGAACGACATTATGATGAATGGCTTGACCGAGAGAATAAAAATACTGAAGACCTCAAAAAGCTGCTCCTCCCGTACCCTGCCGCTCAAATGGAGGCATTCCCTGTGTCTTCGTATGTGAGCGACTCCCGCCATGAGGGACCGGAATGCATGGAAAAGAATGAAACGAAATAAGGGAGACGTTCAAGGGACCATCCCTCCCCAGGGAGAATCATGCCTGAAGAGAGTTTCCATTCTGTGATTTATGAAGACACTCCTTTCCAGGAGAAGAGGCGGAATGGATGTCTCACGAGGAATTTGACGAGATGAGAAAGATTTTCCTCGACCACCTGTTCGCCGCTGCGGATACACTGAGTGATCCTGCTAAATTGGTTCCAGTTTAATTCCGCCACATCCGGCTTCAAGATGATATCTGCATGTTTCAAATGGACATCATTCAGGAGCGAGCGTGTGATATCACTTGCGCGGATAACGACTTCGTACCCATGGTCATACCGTTCATTTCTCTTCATGGACTGGCGGACGTCCACTGCAAGGACGGGGTCAGGCGACAACAACCGGGCAGCAGGAACGGGAATGGTGCTGGTCACTGTTCCATCAACGAGGTGGCGTGAGCCTACTTTCACCGGAGCGACGATACCCAGTACCGCGCAGCTTGCGGCCACTCCGGTCACGAGGGAGCCGGATGTGAAGACGACTTCTTCGCCCGTCAAGAGATCGCTGGTCACTGCGGCAAAACGCAGGGGCAAGTCACGGATGTCACTTTCCCCGAGAAGCATGGTCACACCGTGAAGGAGCGACTCCTGCGCGAACATTCCGGTTCCGAGCGCCGATCGTGATAACAAATATCTCTGCCTGAGATGGGTAGAAAACCTGTCCCATATCGAGCGTTGATTTTCATTATCGCTGTCTGAAAACTGTTCAAGGCCGATCCGATTGAAGTCGTCTCCCTGGAGATACGTTCTCATTTTTTCTTCGACCAGACCGGCACTTCCCGTTTGTGCATACATCGCTCCTACCAGTGCGCCCATACTGGTCCCCACGATTAATGAGGGAAAAAAACCGTTTTTCTCGAGTGCTTTGAGAACTCCGATATGCGCCAGGCCTCTTGCCCCGCCGCCGCCCAACACCAGCGTGAAAGGGATAATCTTCTTCTGTCTGTCATCTTTCGGCATATTCCCTCCGATCGTTCTAAGGAGATCCCAGGCTCAAGGAATGATATTCATTCAATTTACAATTTATTTTCAATGGGGCAACGTATCTCTTGCGATCACTCGTTCTGCTTCGATAATATGGGGGATATCTCATCCTCTTTTTTTACACCGAAATTATTTTCCGTATTCAGCTCTCGCCGGGTTTAGAACTAATACAGGAAATATTCTGTTATAAGGGATAATTGATTTTACCATATGATACCAAGGAGGAAGCAGCTATGACGAATGGATTGACATTACACCGGGAATTCCTGAAGGAACTAGAGGCGGAAGCGACGGCATCCCGCCGATGCCTGGAACGGATTCCGGAAAAATTATTCGACTGGAAGCCACACGAGAGATCAATGTCGATGTATTCCTTGAGCCAAATGGTTGCCGATTTCCCGCGCTGGATCAAATATATCGTTGAAACGCCGGAAATTGATTTTGCAACCTACCCCCAGATTCAACCGAAGACCACATCCGATCTGGTGAAGCTCTTCGATGATAATCTCAAGGGAGTAAAAGCGGCATTGGAGCATGTTTCTGATGAAGCGCTTTCGGAACCCTTTTCGCTGAAAAATAACGGCAAGGTCCTGATGAGCAGCCCGAAGAAGGAAAGTATCTCATCTTCAATCAATCATCTCGTGCATCACCGGGGTCAATTGACCGTCTATATGCGTCTCAACAATATCCCTGTTCCCTCGATTTATGGGCCTTCCGCGGATGAGGGAAGTTTTTAATAAGTTCGCAGATCAGGATGTGCTGGTTTCGTTCACTCTCTTATACGGCTGAGGTTATACGGGAACGAGTGACCTGTGTCCGTAGAGCATGCCGGCCAACAACACAATTCTCAAAACCGTTTTCGTGCAACCCGGAATTGATGCCTGAAGCTGCCGCCTGGACTTCAGAATATAAATTCCGGAGAGACTTCCTCTGTGTCGAACCTCTCGATACCTTGATGCTACGGATTCCGTAATATATAAAAAATAACGGGTTGACTGGAATACGTCGCGAGGTTTATCTACATTTAAAGGAGAAAATCATTGTCATGTCGTTGAATTATTCTGTGTCTGAGGACAAAATTCCTCAATACCGCTGCCAAGAAAACCAGGTGCTCTCCCATGAAATCAGACATCAGCACGCTCACCGAAGAGATTGTGAAGTTTCGGGATAGAAGGGATTGGAAGCAGTTTCATAATGCAAAAGACCTTGCGCTCGCCCTCTCTATCGAGGCTTCCGAATTAAACGAACTCTTCCTCTGGAAGACCCATGATGAATACGACGCTCAGCGGCTCGCCGATGAGTTAGCCGATGTGCTGACCTACGCACTTCTCCTTGCGCACGAAACGAAGCTCGATGTCAGGAACATCATCAGATCCAAGATGGAAAAGAATAAAAAAAGATATCCTGTTAAAAAATCAAAAGGGTTGGCCAAGAAGTATAATGAGATCTAGGAGCGGCATTCCACGGCATGCCGCGGTGGAGGCGATGTGCTCACGATCGGTGCAAGAACGATGTAAGAATGAAGGGATAGTTCTCTTATGATGCAAATGAAAGGTGTGACCATGAAGCGGATTGAACTCATGGGGATGGTATCCGGAATATGCACCACGTCTGCGTTTATTCCGCAGGTCTATACGGTTTGGAGTATGAGGCCCATACCGGCGACCTCCATCTCTCTTCCCATGTACGTGCTCTTTAATCTTGGAGTTCTTGGTTGGGCGTTTTACGGAATGAAGATACACGCTCCATCCATTGCGATTATGAACAGTATTACTTCGGTCCTTGCATTATCGATACTCGTTTATAAATGTATTTACGGGTAGGCGAGATCCCCCGGCATGACCGATTCAAACCTTCACGGGCGAATTTCATCCATTTCACTCTCTTGCAATCCACCACAGGTTTGGCTACATTTTCTCTGGAAGATCAATCCTGATAGTTCATCCCGCTGTCAAGGATGAAGAGAATTCATGACGACTCAGGGATGATCGATCAATCGCCTAAACCGATCAAATACATTGAGGTACGAAAATGACGTCTGAGAAAAATACGATAACCCGGGAGGCAGAAGGTCCGTCTAAAATAAAAGAGAACGGTATGGGAGCCGGGGTCTATGGCATGGCATTCATCGGCGCCGCGGTTTATTTCATTCAGCATGCGGCCACATTCTGGGAAGGAGTGCTGGGTGTTATTAAAGCTCTGTTCTGGCCTGCAGTGTTGATCTACAAGCTGCTGGAGTTTCTCAAAATGTAGTGCCGTTTCCATTACATAACCTTGTGTTATTCAAGTACTTGACTACAAATGGAATCGAGCACTACTGCCTTATTTGATAAACAATTGTAAGAAAACACAAGAATACTTTTTAGGTGTGGCAGTAGCACTACTGCCTTTTTGTATATGACTTTATAAATTACCACAAGATTACTTTTTTGTAGTGGCGGTAGAACGTTGAGATGGCCGGCAGATTGAACATTCAGATCGATGAGAGAAGAGATGAAATCATTGCGAGAATTATTCGGTCCCAGCAAGGAAGAAATTTGGTCGCAGCTCGGCGCGGAGATTGGCGCCCGATACCAGGAAGAGGGATTTTTCAAATCAGGAAAAGTAGTCCTGACCCACCGGCAATGGGAGATACTGCTGGATACCTATACCGTCCATAGCGGGAGTGCAACCATCACCTTTACGAGAATTCGTGCACCCTATGTCAATTCGGATGGATTCCGTTTCCGGGTGTACCGGAAAAGTATCTTCAGCCCGGTGGGGAAATTTTTCGGCATGCAGGATATTGAAATCGGTGATCCCTATTTTGATGAAGAATTTATTATTCAAGGCACGCCTGAAGATATGGTGATGAGAATGTTTGCGAATTTGAATATCCGGCAGCTTATTCAGAAACAGCCGAATATCCATTTCGAAATAAAAGACGATGAAGGGATTTTCGGCACGAAATTTCCCGATGGCGTGGATGAACTGTATTTCCAAACCACCGGCGTTATTAAAGAGAAGCAGCGGCTGAAAGACCTTTTTGATCTTTTTACGGCAGTTCTGGAAGAACTCTGCCGGCTCGGTTCTGCGTATGAAAACAATCCCGGCGTGAAATTAAAATGATGCGGATGGTGAAGAGTATGCCGCGTTGAGTATGGAACATTGAAGGAGAACGAAAGAGGAAACGTATGGAAGAAGAAAAAAAAGAAATACAGCCGACATTCGGAGAATATCAGGGAAAGCCCATTATCCGCATCCCCACCGTCGACAATCCAAACCCGGAAACCACGTGGCACTGGATGTCGTTTGGGAAAAACAAAGCCAAGGCAATCGTAAAATATATTGATGCCATAAAGAAGTTTGCAGAAGAATAAGAGAACCGGCACGCCGGTCTCATCGTCCTTCAAAGCTGGTTCAAAGGTGGAGAAGGAAGCGCATCACGTTTGACTCCTCATGGATATTGCGAACAATTTAAAAAAATGCCACATCAGGATGCATCAGTCAAATCGATAACGTTTGCGCTGCTGGCAAACCTCGGGATTGCCGTTGCCAAAACGACTGCCGCGGTGCTCACCGGTTCCGGTGCGATGCTGGCCGAATCAATACATTCCTTTGCCGACTGCGGAAATCAGGGACTGTTGTTCCTGGGTTTACGGTCCGCAAAAAGAAATCCGGATGTCGAGCACCCGCTCGGCTATGGAAAAGAAATCTATTTTTGGTCCTTCATCGTTGCACTGATGTTGTTCAGCATGGGAGGGTTGTTTTCCGTGTATGAAGGATTCCATAAGTTGAATTCTCTCGAAGGGGTAAAAAATCCATTCATTGCCCTTGTCGTGTTACTCTTGAGTTTCATTCTCGAGGCATTTTCACTCTACGGTTGTTTGGTCCAAATCAATACCATCAAGCATCAGGCGACACTGTGGACGTGGATCAAGAACAGCCGTCAGAGCGAATTGATCGTCGTGCTTGGTGAAGACCTTGCCGCATTACTGGGTCTGACGTTTGCTCTGGGAGCGATTGTCCTTTCCATCGTCACAGAAAATCCCGTCTATGATGCGATGGGCAGTATGGGGATCGGCGTATTGCTGATTATCGTATCGATTTTCCTTGCGGTTAAAATAAAGAGTTTATTGATAGGGCAAAGTGCCGACGATACTGTCCGCACCGAGATAAAGGAATTTCTTGAAGCCCGGCCTGAAATTGAATCGATCTTCAATCTGATTACGCTGCAATTAGGTCCTCACATGATGGTCGCAGTAAAAGCAAAGATGAAGCCGGTCGAATCTCCCGAACAGTTGATTGAAAATATCAACCATTGCGAATCGGATCTGAAGAAGGAAAATCCCGCGATTCGGTGGATATTTTTTGAACCGGATAACAGGGAGTAGTGAATAAGGGACACTCTCTTGCGGGAGAGCATGGGGGAGAACACGGGACAGGAAAGATAAATACCTGGCAGAAACGCGCAGAGTCAAAGAATTCAACGGAGGAGGAATGTTGCATGAATATTCGTATATGGGGTGCGCGTGGTTCTATTCCGGTTTCGGGGATGGAATATATCAAATACGGCGGCGATACGACATGCGTCGAGATCAGGACACAAGACGACGAAATTATTATTATCGATGCCGGATCCGGAATTCGGCGATTAGGAAATAAGCTGTTCGCCGAACAGAAGCGTCATTACCATCTCATTTTTACTCATGCCCATTGGGATCACCTCATGGGATTTCCGTTTTTCAAACCGATTTATTTTCGTGAAACGCAGATCGACATGTTTGGCTGCCCGTTTGCCCAGGCCTCCATTCAGGAATTTCTCAAGGAGTCGATGTCGCCGCCGCACTTTCCAGTCAAACTCTCCGATCTGAAGGCGGTTCTTTCCTATCACGGCACATGCTCGGGGGCATTCAATATCGGATCGGTGCAAATTTCCCCGATATTTCTCAGCCATCCCAATCAAGGGATTGGATATAAGTTTATTGAACAGGGAAAGAGTTTCGTGTTTATCACCGATAATGAGCTTTCGTTTCAACATCCCGGCGGGCTGGAATATAAGGCGTATGCTGACTTCTCCAGGGATGCCGACCTGCTCATCCACGACGCGGAGTTTACGGATCAGGAATATGTTCGGACGAAAGGGTGGGGTCATTCGCTCTATCGGGATGCACTGCAGCTTGCGTCTGATGCCGGCGTAAAACGCTTTGGTATGTTTCATCATAATCATGAGCGTGACGATGCGGCCGTTGACGAGATCGTACAGAACTGTCAGAGCATCCTCCATGAACAACGGTCGATGTTCGATTGTTTTGCCGTTCATCAAGGAATGGAAATTGAAATTTAACCATGGGTCGCCGGTTTTGATATTCTGATAAATATTCTTTAATTCATATGGGACGTTCATAATTCTCCCCGGAACAGATCGATGCATTTCATCTTAAAATTAAACTATTTAGTGCTGCTGCTCCCTGTTCTCATGTTTTCTCAAACGCATAAGATTCGCGGGTATGTGTTTGATGATTCAACACATCAAGCGCTGCCCTTTGCGTCCATCCGTGTATTACACAGCGATTTTGTGAGTACCACCAATAAAGAAGGACAGTTCGTTTTCGATATTCCTTCCGGACATGATTCGTTGCTGGTATCCTACGTCGGTTATCAAAGCTCCAGTATCCTTCGTCCAACGACGGGAGACTCTCTGATACGGGTCGGATTACGTCCGGCGTTCATTCAAATGCCGGATTATTTTATCATCGCCCATGAAGAAGACCCCGCATTAGCCATGATGCGGGAAGCGATTAAACGAAGAAAGAGCAATTATGCAGGATTGAAGAATTATGAGATCACGGGATACAAGCGGAATATTCTGTATTCCGCCGGTCGAATCGCCATGATCGATGAGCAGCTGGTGAGACAGATTTATGAGGGGGGGAGTATCAGCAAGGATTTTATTCTCTCGACTCACAAAACGGAAAATATAAAGAACAGGTCTGTACCGGTGAATATGAATATTTGCGCATCATTATTTTTTATCCAGGATAATGCGACCGTTCGTATCGGCAACAACGGCAGCAATATTATCTTTCCCCTGGCAGATAATGCCATGCAATATTATGATTTCAAATTGTTAAACACAAAAAATACCGGAAAAGAAATATCTCATACCATCCAGATCATCCCCCGGTTAACGATCGTCCCCCTGATCAAAGGGAAAATTATTCTCGACGATGCGACGTATGCAATCATTGGCGCCGATATTGAATCCAATGAGGGATGGATTTTCCCGTTGGTGAAAAACTTCTCCATGAAAATCCAGCAGGCGTACAGCAATTATAATGGTTTTTGGATCCCCCAATATTCCGAATTTGAGATGGAAGGTGAAATTAGCGCCCTGGGCGGGTTGATCCATCTGGACCAGATGAAGATCTCAGAGGTCTTTTCGGCGAATTCATGCAAGGTCAACGGGGCCATTCCGGATTCCGTAAAAATGGCGAGACGATCAAAATTCGGCGGCTACACCACTGATACTTCAAAAGCCGTAACGAAATTAACCCGGTACCGAAAGACAAAACGCGCCCCGGATCCGGAATCTCGACGGTTCGAGCCCGCCAATAAACCGCCTGAACTGACTTCCGCGACGATGGATTCTTTGCGTCCGCTGCCGCTCACCAGTATCGAGAAGGTTGCTTTTGCAGAATTGGACAGCTCTCAAACGCTTGATAAGGTGATTAAACCGAAAGGACCGATATCGGTATTCACTTCCTCCTCGTCGGATACGACCAGAAGCTTTTTCCAGAAGTTGTTGAAAACCGTCTGGAATCATGGAATGCTGCATCATAATCGTGTCGAAGGGGTTGCCCCCGGTGCATGGTTCGAATTCGATGAAATGGATAAGGAGTATTTCTCCAATGCCGAACTCTCTTATGCCTTCGGATTAAAAACGATCGAATGGAAAATCGGCGGCGGCTATTATCTCGGTGACGACCACCTGGACAGAATTGAAATCTCCGGCTGGAACAAAATTCAGCCATGGCAATCTTCACTTGCGATTTCGAAATCGATCAATACCGGATTGTTTACTTTAACAGGCGTGGATTACTTCAACTATATGCGGTCGGCAGGATGGAGCGCGGGCGTGCAGAAATATTTTACCGACAGCCTCTACGCTGCAATCAGTTTTACGAGCGAACGGGAACGCTCTGTTAGTGCGACCTTATATCACACGATCTTCAACAATACCCGCCGTGGGAATCCGGCGATTCAGGAAGGAATGAATAACACGCTCAGGCTGCAATGTGGTTTTGATCCGGGTTCGACCGCATCGTTGATTTCGCAATACCGGACACGCCTTACGGCCGCCGCAGAATATTCAATACCGGGATTGGGGAGCGATTTTCACTATCAGAAATATTCCTTTTTGGGAAGTCTCCGGTTCAATACGTTTTATTCATCGTTAATTATGAATCCCTATGTCTTTGTCTCGGCGGCGGGCGGAGCCGTTTCGGGTGAATACGGCATTCAGCATCTCCTGACCCCGGCTGCGGCGTTGTCTTTTTATGCACCGAGCGGAGTCTTGAAAGGGGTCCAGCCGTATGATCTCATCGGGGACAAATATATAATGATGCAGGCAGAACATAACTGGCAGACCCTTCCGTTTGCATTACTGCATCTGAAACAAATGGAGGAACTGGGAATTCAAATTATCACCGGAGGCAGCATCGCGAATATATGGAATTCATCGCCCTACGCTGAACGGCAAAATAGGTGGAAACCATACTGGGAATTGTATTTCGGCGTATCCAACTTATTTGATCTGTTCCGGATTGATGCGGTTCACACCTCGCGTCACGTCAATTTGATTCGTTTGAGTATTTCATCTATGATTTTAGATTAGAATTCCTCCAGCCTTTTCTCAATTCCTGAGAGTATCATGTGCAGCAGAAAAATCCATGGTATTCAATAAGGAGAGAGGCCGAACCCGCCCATCTTGGCTTTAGGGATAAATTATAACCCTCCATCATCTCTGAGTGGATGAACATTCGGCTTATTCTTCTGTTGTAAGTTCTCCAGAGTATCGATCATCGTTTCGAGATTCGAAACGGGAAGCTGACATGTGTAATTCTCGCAGATGAATACCGTCTGTTTTCCTCCGGCAGGCGTAAGATTTTGAATGAACGGGACGGTGCGGCTTAAATAGGCCTGTCCCTCTGCGGCATCCGCAAATAGCATGATCTTCTTCGGCAGAAAACGGGAATGAATCTCGTCCACCATCTCGCGGATGACCGGGTGTTTTCTGCTCCCGGCGAGGATAATCTGCACCGGTTTTGAAAGGCTGAAATCGAGCGCCACGAGCATGTGGGGAAGCGCTTGAGGAATTTGTTCGATTTGCCCGCCGAACAATGCAAGCGATTTTAATGCCATTTCGTTATAGTAAGATTTGCCGATCATCTGAGACAATCGCATCAAGTTCAGTATGGAAATGGAATTACCGCTCGGTTCCGCATTGTCATAGGGTTCTTTCATTCGAACGAGTATCGTCGGGTCCGTTCCGCGCGTATCGAAGAATCCGGCGTGGTCCTGATCATAAAACAAGGCAATCTGGTCTTCCATCAGCGCAGCGGCTTTCTGGAGCCACTCGATTTGAAACGATGATTCATAGAGATCGAGCAAGCCCTGTATGAAGAAGGCATAATCCGAGAGGTTCGCTTCGACCTTTGCTTCTCCATCCCGGTACCGCCGTAACAGTGTCCCGGTTGCCGGATCGATGAGCTTCGTCATTGAAAATCTGGCGGCCCGTTCAGCATGTTCGAGATACGATTCATTGTTCAGAACCTGAGAGGCCTGTGCGAAAGCGGAAATCATCAATCCGGTCCACGACAATAAAATTTTATCGTCAAGATGGGGCTTGGGACGCAGCTGGCGCTCGTCAAATAACCGTTCGATTGCCCTCTCAAGACTTGCCGCAACATCTTCACTCTTCGCCCGGAATTGTCCCGCATATTCTTCGGCGGCATGGGCGGAAAAGAAAATATTTTCTCCGATAAATTCCTGACGGGGATCCTGCTCAACATTTCCTCCCTCTTCAACCCCGAAAATAAACTCTGCAATTTTCGCTTCTTCTTCAGGCAGGAGCCGATCGATCTCGCTTTTCTTCCAGAGATAAAATGCACCTTCCTTTTTCTGCTCCGGATAATACGGGGAAACTGCACTTTCCGCATCTTCAGCCGAGAAAAAACCGCCTTCCGGATGCGTTAATACCCGCTGAACGTATTCAAGAATTCTGGATGCGATGTGTGCATACTTCCGGTCGTGCGTGATCTGGAATGCTTCCAGATAGGAAGTAACAAGCAGGGCCTGATCGTAAAGCATTTTTTCAAAATGAGGGACGTGCCAGCGCTCGTCAGTCGAGTACCGGTGAAAGCCGCCGCCGAGATGATCGTGTATTCCTCCGTCGGCCATCTTGTGCAGCGTGGTAAGCGCCATATCCCGTGCCTGGATGTTCCCCGAGCGGTGATAATACCGGAACAGAAATGAGAGAGCGGATGTACGCGGAAATTTCGGCGCGGTGCCGAATCCGCCATACGTGGAATCAAAACTCTTTGAAAATTCATCGAAGGCCAACCGGAAGACATGCTCTGTCGCGCTCTTACTTTTTATCGCCGGGGATGCGGAGGACGCAATGAATTGTCTGATGCGCTCGCTGCTTTCAATTACTTTTGTGCGCTCATTGGTCCACACGTGATGGATGTTCTGAAGAATTTCCTGAAATCCGGCATTGCCGGAATGATTCGTTGGAGGGAAATAGGTCCCGGCAAAAAAGGGTTTCCGATCCGCGGTCATAAATATTGACATGGGCCAGCCGCCGCTTCCCGTCATCGCCTGAAGGGCGGTCATGTAGATCTGATCGATATCCGGACGCTCCTCCCGATCGACTTTGATGCTCACGACCAACAGGTTCATCAGGTCGGCAATGGACTGGTTTTCAAATACTTCCCGCTCCATCACGTGACACCAGTAACACGTGGAATATCCGATAGAGAGGAAGATCGGTTTGTCTTCCTTTCTTGCTTTCTCAAATGCTTCTTCCCCCCATGGATACCAATCGACCGGATTAAATGCGTGCTGGAGCAGGTATGGACTTTTTTCCCGTCCGAGCCTGTTCACTTTTCTCTCCGGTGAAGAACGATGATAATGCGACTCCCTCTCGATGTCATCTTTGAGCATTCTCATGTGAAGGTCCCTTTGGATAATGAAGGAGAAATGATCCGGTTATAATTTTAGCAACAAACGATACCTTCCGGAAGTTCTCGGAACCGCAAGCGGGATGGTCTGATAAATTCGCAGATCCGGGTTTGAACCACCCGCTGCGCCGGATGTCGATGGAACGGTGAAAAATCCGCTGATTCAGGTCTGTTTCATGATGATTCCCGGCTCTTCATGGGTTGAGTACGGAAGTAGTCCAGCGACCATCTCCCCGAACCGACAATAAAAAGGAAGATCAATCCAAGAATCATGCACCAGTCAGTCCGTGCTTCGTGAGCCATCGCCCAAAATCCTTTTTCGAGCAGGAGGGGGATTTTAGTCGTCGAAAATGCGACGAACATACTGATGAGTAACGGGAGAGTCGCCAGCCGTGTGAAGAGGCCCAGAAGGATGAGTCCGCCGCATACAATTTCGACAATGCCGACAAATGGCGCCATGATTCCGGGATGTGGAATGCCGATCTTGATGAAACGTCCCACGCCAAGGGTATCTGAAAATATAAATTTTTGGATCCCTTCGGAAATGAACACCAGAGAGAGCATCAGTCTGATAATGATAATAGAGTTGAAATATTTTTGAACAATTCTTAACCGTTCCATAACAGTTATCCCTTGTTAGACAGTAAGTTGATAGCCGATATATCCGGAGAATGTCGGCTCGCCGGTCAAACTATGGCCGACAGAAAATAAGATGTGGTGCTGGCTGGTGAAATTAAGAAATCCCCCCACAGTGACGCCGGCACTTGAATGAGCATCCTGTGACGGAGAGGTCTGGGAGGTGATCTCCCCGCCCAGTGTCAGGAGATCGGAATAATCATATTGAACTTCCCAGCCGGCGAAGCCCCAGTTTTGTCTGCCCGGTCCGGGATTAACCCAGATCCCGCCTCCGCCGTAGGTCGTTAGTTTTCCCCAGGATTTTTGAATCCAGAGCGGCACATATGCCTGTATTTTCCCGTTTCCTAATTGTTTGTCTGCACTGCCGGTGGGAATTTCCACCAGAGGGAATATTCCGATTTGCGGAAGTGTTTCGGTTTCGTTTATGAATCGATATTTAAGTCCAAGTTCCGTGTCGGAATACCCGTAATGAGTTCCGGCCGCCGTATTAACGTACGCAAGGGGAGCAACGACATGGAGCTGCACGCCGGGGGCTGCTCCATAATTGATCTCGATGTGTGGAGCGGTGGCGCCGCTTTCCTGTTTCGTGAATTGCTGCACCGATGCCAGATAAAATTCCCAATGTTGAAAATCGACAGGCTGCGGATCGTCGGTTTTAAAAGGCGGTCCTGCAAACGTTGATGCCGTGACCAGTATGACAAGAACGATAAGGCGTCGAATGGTGTACATAAGCATCCCTGCAATCTCCGGTACATTCCATATTGAAACACCCATAGGCACCGAGATTGTTCCTCTCTTTCATGCAACTAATCCGGTGAAAAAAAGGTTATATGAAGGTGAAAAGAGTAAAATGCAGTCAAACAGGGTTAACGTTTTCACGAGTTTCATATCAGGAGGAGCTATGAAAAAATATATCGTTGCACCGATGCTCGCGTTTGTTCTCTTCGGCACTCAATGTGTCCTTGCTCAAAAAGGTAACATGTCGCATGAAAAATCAATGGTCAAGCGGGCGATTGCCGTCGTGACACCCACCAAAGGAAATTCCGTCAGAGGTACTGTCTCGTTTGAAGCAGGAGACAAGGGATTACGGGTTATTGCCAATCTGACCGGACTCACACCGGGTCACCATGGCTTTCACGTTCACGAATTCGGCGATATCAGTTCCGAAGATGGAAGCTCAGCAGGAGGGCATTTCAATCCGACCGGAATGCCTCATAGCATGCCGATGAGCGACAAACGTCATGCAGGCGACATGGGGAATATCGATGCCGACGCCGAAGGAAATGTGCATCTGGACTATATTGACCCGGTGATGAAACTGAACGGTCCGAATTCGATCATTGGCCATGCGGTTATTATCCATTCAAAAGAAGATGATTTCAAAACTCAGCCGACAGGAAATGCAGGGCCGAGAGTTGCCCAGGGCGTTATTGGCATCGCCAAATAAATATTCCGGCCAGTATTTTCTCTTCTTGGAGAGCAAGATGAGACGAACGCTTATTCAGAAATTGTATAGAACCGGCGTCAGATTAATCCTTTCTGTGCTTGTTTTCCAGCTCTCATATTCACAGCAGATGCCTGACGAGTACAAACGTGTACTCAGCTTTCTTGGAAAAACCGGAGATTATGCAGATCGTGTGTTCAAAATGAATATCCCTCGCAACGATTTGACTGTCACCGTCGCCGGTGTCGCCGCTCCCACACCGTTTGGTTTTGGAGGATGGCTGGCGATGACGAAGGGAAATAACGGCAATGAAGTCATGATGGGGGATTTAGTCCTTTTGCAGGATGAAGTAAATCCGGTCATGTCCGCGCTCCTGGAAAACGGCCTCGAGGTCACCGCACTGCACAATCATTTCTTCTGGGAGGAGCCGCGAATATTTTATATGCACGTCCATGGCTTCGGCCAGGCCGCAGAACTCGCAAAGAAAGTCAAACCGGCGCTGGATTTGATCGGAAGAGGTGCAGAACAATCAATAATGCCTGCGGTGAAGAAAAGGGATGTTGAAATTGCAGAAGGGAAATTAAACACCGGCAGATTAAGCCATATCATCGGCCATCGAGGAGATCGTATCGGCGTCACATTCAAAATCGTTATTGGCCGGGACGATATTCATATTAAAGAAATGGGGGCTGAAATCAGTTCACGCATGGGATTGAATACCTGGGCGGCCTTTATCGGCACCGATGAAAAAGCGGCGATTGCAGGAGATATTGCCATGCTCGAAGGTGAGGTGACCCCGGTGCTGAAAGCGTTGCGGCAAAACGGTCTGGAGGTCGTTGCCATTCACCATCACATGACCGGCATCAATCCGCCGGTGGTCTTTCTCCATTATTGGGGAACCGGGCCTGCCGAAAAACTGGCATCCGGATTTCGTGCTGCTCTTGATAAACTGGGCAGCATCACTCTCGGCGAAACCGCTCATCACTAATGTGAAATAAAATTCCCGGGCCATCAGGATATTCTATCGAAGAATGATCGTCAGAGACTGAACAATGATTTCCGAATTCTCGACAAATAAACATTCAGCCGCCTCCCTCTCAGGCGAACAGTTAAGGGAGTTCATGACAGAGCGAACGGAAATAAAATCACGTCGTCGTTCGCGGGTGGTCATCATTGGAGCCGGATTTGGCGGATTGTGGGCTGCACGGGCATTCACGCATTCACCAGTCGAGGTCATGCTCCTGGACCGAAATAATTACCACACATTTTTTCCGCTTCTCTATCAGGTGGCGGCGGCAGAATTAGAGCCGGAGGATATTGTCTATCCGGTACGAAGCCTTGCGCGTAATCTTCGCCATACCGATTTCTGCTTGGCCGAGGTACAGAGCATTGATTTTGCAAACCATGCAGTCGCGACGCAAAAATTTTCGATTCCGTACGATTTCCTCATTATCAGTACGGGAAGCGTGACCCATTTCTTTGATGTCCCTGGAGCAAAACAATACTCATTTCCTTTAAAAACCCTGGATCAGGCAGTGACGCTGCGCAATCAAATCCTCTACAGTTTTGAGCGTGCAATTCATGAACGCGATCCAAACCGGCGGCGCCGGTTATTAACATTTACTATTGTCGGAGGCGGGCCGACAGGAGTCGAATTTGCCGGTGCCCTTGTTGAACTTATTCGCGGCCCTCTTTTTAAAGATTTCCGCCGGCTCGATTTCCATGAGGTTCGGGTTGTTCTTCTGGAAGCAATGGGAAACCTCCTTTCCGGATTGCCGGAACGGCTGAGCGCGTATGCCCTGAAACGTCTTCACCGGATGGGAGTGGATGTTCAGCTGCAGGCAACGGTAAATGAAATTACACCGCAGAGCTTGAAATTGAAAAATGGAACGGTGATACCAACGGAGACCGTTGTCTGGACCGCAGGGGTCCGCGGTGATCCAATTGCGCAATCATTGCACCTTCCGGTCGGCCGGAATGGGCGGGTCCGTGTTCTGCCCACGCTTCAGCTCGCCGGTCATCCGGATGTCTACATCATCGGCGACCTGGTCCATGCCGAAGAAGGAGGACAATTGCTGCCCATGCTTGCACCCGTCGCAATGCAGCAAGGCACGGCGGCGGCCCGGAATATCAGCCGTCAAATAGAGGGGTTGGACCCGCTGCCGTTCCAGTACCGGGATCCTGGAACCATGGCAACCATTGGGCGGCATGCCGCTGTAGCCACCATCGGCGGCCGGATGTTTACCGGTTTTCCCGCATGGATCGTCTGGCTGAGCGTCCATCTCTATAAGCTCATTGGTTTTCGAAACCGGCTCGTGGTCTTGATCAACTGGGCATGGGATTATTTCTTTTACGAACGAGCTGTGCGCCTCATTTTGCCAACCATGCAGTCCAGAATACCTGATGAACGCGCGGAGAGCGCTCCCGTCTCTGCAACAAGGATGAATATCTACCAGTGAGAAGAGGAATGAGCAATTTGTCAAAATATCCGGTTTCCCGGTCGATTGTTTTATTTGACGGAGTGTGCGTTCTTTGCAGCCGGTTTGTTCAATTTGTTATCGAGCATGACAAACATCATGAATTTCGATTCGATGCGCTTCAATCAGATCATGGACGATTGCTCCCGGATCGAATTCCTTCGGGAGATACCGGCTTCACGACAATCATTCTCATCCATGCCGGCCAGACCTATACCATGTCCGATGCCGTGCTCAGGATATTTAAGAATCTCGGCGGAGCTTGGAGAATGATCTCATTCCTGGTCATTGTACCAAAGCCAATCCGGGACGGATTTTACCGGATCATATCCAGATACCGGTATCGTGTATTTGGAAAAAAAGATTTATGCCCGGTTTCAGTCAAGGGATTGGACAGGACAGTTTCATGAAATCAAACACCCTAAAAGAACACCACAAAAATATCATGGAGACAGGTTTATGGCACGGCTGAACAAAAAACAAATCAAATCCAGTTTATTGGAGTTAAACGGATGGACGCTTCGCGGAGAAGAGATACGCAGAAAATTTGAATTCGTTGATTTCGCCAGAGCGATGGGGTTCGTGAATACGGTGGCGCTCTATGCCGAACGTGCAAACCACCACCCGGATATTGACATCCGGTGGAATAAAATCACGCTTTCGCTCTCCACGCACAGTGAAGGCGGGCTCACAGCGAAAGATATATCACTCGCAAAGAAAATTGATTTGCTCATCTCATAGGCGGATTTTCATTATTTCAAGAATGGAGGTGGTCTATGAGCAAACTCATTGTATTCAATTCGGTTTCTGTCGATGGATACTTTGTCGATATGAACGGGGACATGAAATGGGCGTACAATCCCAACAAGGATGAAGAATGGGATGGATTCGTAGAGTCCAATTCAAAAGGAGAAGGGGTGCTGGTCTTCGGCAGAATAACCTATGATCTTATGAAAAGTTACTGGCCGACCCCGGCTGCGATCAAGAGTTATCCTCTCGTTGCGGAGAGAATGAATAGTGCCCGGAAGATCGTGTTTTCCAGAACGCTGGACAAGGCATCGTGGAATAATACAACACTGGTGAAAGTGGACATGGCAGCGGAAATACGAAAGATGAAAAATACGCCGAAGAGCGATATGGTGATTTTAGGCAGCGGCAGTATCGTATCCCAGTTGACGCAGGAGCGGTTGATCGATGAATATCAGATCGTGGTGATTCCCACCATGATCGGCGGAGGAAGGACGTTGTTTGAAGGGGCAGAACGGATGATCAAATTGGAATTAAAAAGTTCACGGTCGTTTGCCAATGGAAATGTCTTCATGAGGTACGCGCCGGCTTCATAGCACCCGTGGAAATTTTTTCGAAATATTCTGAATGCAGAATAAAGATGCCAATCCGGAGGAACATGCCCCGGCAAACGAATGAACTCATTACGGATTTGGATTGTGAGCCAGAGAAGAGGAACATGAAGCAAGAACAGTCAATGGACCATAGACCAAAAGGAAAACACATGCGCTTGTCGAGGGAACAGAGCGAATCGCCGCGAAGGTGTTGATCCTTGAATATTTACCACATGAAAATTGTCAGTGATGCCCTTCGTAGAATATTTTTACGAAGGGTTTTTTATGCTGACGATAAAAATTCAGTTCCCGATTGACAATTTAGAATTCTTCTTTCGACAACAACTTGACAAATTTAATATCTCTGTTAACTTGATAGTAGTTATGACATCAATCACTTTCTCCAATATGAACAGAAGAGCGGCCGCGTGCATGTGTTGTTGTCAATGTACAGGGGACTATTCCGTATTTCGAGAAGGTGAAAGTATTTGAGCTAAGCTCATAAGAGAGATTTTATTGCAGCCCTTCATCGGAAATAAGGTGAAGGGCTTTTTTATTGTACGCCGCCGGATGCAGGAACTCCTTCCGTCGGGCCGGTGAGCGGATGAGTCTGCAGAAAAAGTGATCCAAAATTATAAGGAGATATTTCTTGTTTGCCGAAAGAATGCCGAAAAGTTTGAACACTGCGAATCATGGTCTGGAGAAAATCTCACGCATCTCGCATGGGGAAAGAGATGAACCATTCCTCATGCCGGATATGCGTCGATGATGATCGAACAAGGTGTCGCCCCATGACAGATAAACCACAAAGAAGTCTCATGAAAGCAGTGTCCTGGAGAATAACAGGATCTCTCGATACGATTTTAGTGTCCTGGCTGGTGACAGGAAAGTTCACCGTGGCAATCACCATCGGCGGAGTCGAAGTGTTTACAAAGATCATTCTCTACTTTCTGCACGAACGGGTCTGGGATAAAATAGAATTCGGCCGTCGGTTCGCACATCCGCCGGAATACAATATTTGAAGAGAAGGAAACTCTATGCCGGTGTCTGAATATTCGATCGCAGATTTTCTAAAAGAAGTTAAAAATTATTCTCCGGAGGAGCTTTTGTTGTGGTCCCTGAGGACGTTCGAGGTTCCCAACGTGGTGTTCGCATCCAGTCTTGGTGCGGAAGATCAAGTCATTACCGATATGCTGATGAACATCAATCCGCATCCCGTGATTTGCACATTGGATACCGGACGACTTCCAGAACAGACCTATAGGCTTATGGACACGACCCGTGAAAAGTACGGGTTCAGGTATCGCGTCCTGTTTCCGGATTACCGGGACGTCGAGACCATGGTATCGAACTCTGGACAGAATTTATTCTATGAAAGCGTTGAAAAGCGCAAACAGTGTTGTGCGGTCCGAAAAGTTTATCCGCTCCGCCGGGCGTTTAAAGGGTTGTCCGCCTGGATATGCGGCCTTCGGAAAGAACAGTCTGAGAGCCGGGCTTCCGTCGGGAAAGTGGAATGGGATGACAATTTTGGACTGTATAAAATCAATCCGTTGTGTGATTGGACAAACGAACAGGTCTGGGAATATCTTCGCAAGCATCAAGTTCCGTATAATACGCTCCATGATCATGGATATCCAACCATCGGGTGTGATCCGTGCACGCGTGCGATACGGTCCGGTGATCAGAGCAGGGCGGGACGCTGGTGGTGGGAAAGTGCGGAGCACAAGGAATGCGGTCTTCATTCATCGGAACACGCAAAGGTGAGAGAACCAAATGGAATATTTAAAAGAGCTTGAATACGAAGCTATTTATGTCATCAGAGAAGTGGCCGCTCAGTTTGAAAATGCCGCTATTCTTTTCTCCGGCGGCAAGGACTCGATCACCATTGCACATCTTGCGCGAAAGGCGTTCTTTCCGGCAAGCATTCCTTTTCCGCTCGTCCATGTCGACACCGGGCATAACTTCCCGGAAGTTATGGAATTTCGCGACGCGTTTGCGAACGAGCTTGATGCCCGGCTCGTTGTCGGGTCTGTACAGGAAGCAATTGACAGCGGCGACCTCATGGAGCAGAAGGGGAAATACGCAAGCCGGAACATGCTGCAAACGCCTGCGCTTCTGAAAACGATAGAACGATTCGGATTTGATGCATGCATCGGCGGCGGACGGCGTGACGAGGAAAAATCCCGTGCGAAGGAGCGATTCTTTTCCGTGCGGAATGATTTTGGCCAATGGGATGTCAAGAGACAGAGGCCGGAGTTGTTCGACATGCTCAACGGAAAAATCCATAAGGGAGAAAATATACGCGCATTTCCCATCAGTAACTGGACCGAGCTCGACGTCTGGAATTACATCAAGCAGGAGCAGCTTGCACTCCCGAGCCTCTATTATTCGCACATGCGTCCGACATTTGAGCGGGATGGATTGATATGGCCGGTTTCCGATTTTGTCCGCCTCGTTCCGGGCGAGATTGTTCGACCTCGGAGAGTACGGTTTCGAACGGTCGGCGACATGAGCTGCAGTGCAGCCATGGAATCCGGTGCGTCAAACATCGATGAGATACTTTATGAAATAGAAAACGCGCAAACGTCTGAACGGGGAGCACGCATCGATGACAAATGGTCTGAAGCTGCGATGGAATTACGGAAAGTGGAAGGATACTTTTAATATGAAAGACGTTCTGCGCATCGCAGCGATAGGAAGTGTGGACGATGGAAAGAGCACCCTTATCGGAAGGTTGTTGTACGAAACGAAATCGCTGCCGGCTGATAAGGTTGAAGACTTGATTCGCGCAAGCAAGCGGCGCGGATTTGAGTCTCCGGATTTTTCTCTGCTGACCGACGGGCTTGTTGCTGAACGGGAACAAGGCATCACGATTGACGTTGCCCATGTGTATTTTCAAACGCCGCACCGGAAATTCATCGTGGCGGATACGCCGGGCCACGAACAGTACACACGCAATATGGTCACGGGTGCTTCATCGTCTTCGGCTGCGCTCATTCTCGTCGATGCCCGCAATGGCAGTCTGCTGCAAACCTATAGGCACTTTTTTATCTCCCATATTCTTGATCTTTCAACCATCGTTGTCTGCGTCAACAAAATGGACCTCGTGGGCTACCGGGAAACACCTTTTCGCACCATAACCGATGAGCTTTCTTCGTTTGCCGTCCGTCTTGGTTTCCCGAAGGCAAAACTTATTTTCATTCCATTAAGTGCGAGTCTGGGCGATAATATTACAACACCCTCCCGGAATATATCTTGGTACACCGGGAAACCGCTCCTCGAGATTCTCGAGACGATTCCGATCTCTGCGGAAAGGAACACTCTTCCGTTTCGCTTCCAGGTTCAGCATGTTCTTCGATCGAAACTTCCCGCCTTCCATGACTATCGCGGATATGCGGGAAAAATATCCAGCGGAACAATTTGTGTCGGTGATACCGTGACCGTTCTTCCCGCGCAGTACACGTCCGTGGTTACCGGAATTGATGTTGCAGGGAAGAGGGTCGAATCCGCACAGGCGGGTGAGAGTATTTCGCTTCAGCTTTCCATGGAGGTGGATTTAGGCCGCGGCGATATGCTGGTGAAAGAAAACAACATGCCGACGATTGCCCGGTCGGTCGAGGCGCGCCTGTGCTGGTTGACGGACCGCCCTGCGAAATTACGGTCGCGCTATGTGCTGCAGCATGGGGTGCGGCGTATTCGGGCAAGGCTGGATCGCGTGAAGTCGGTCATTCATCCTGAATCGCTCGAGGAAGCGAATACCTCGGAGACTCTTGCCATGAATGATATTGGCGATGTGACCCTGACGGCCGCGCAAGAGGTGTTTTACGATCCGTTTGCGAGGAATAAAGCAAACGGCGCATTTATCCTCATTGACGAAGTGACGAACGATACGGCAGCGGTAGGTGTGTTCATTTCATAAAAAGGATTTTCCCATGCAAAGTTTCAGAACGGAACTCGAGGATCTCCATCATCCTGTTGTTGAACAAGATATTCTCGACCTTGCTCAAAAGATCAAGCTGTTTCGAGACGGCCAGGTGGACGTCGATAAATTTCGCAGTCTTCGTTTGGCACGGGGAATTTACGGTCAGCGCCAGCCGGGCGTCCAAATGGTACGGATTAAAATTCCATTCGGGCGGCTTTCTATGAAACAGCTCCTGACCATTTCGGATATTGCAGAAGAGTACGGGAATGGAAATCTTCACGCGACGACACGTCAGGATATTCAGATTCACTTTGTCAGCCTTGACCGGACGCCGGAATTATGGGCGCGTCTCGAGCGAGACGATATCACCCTGCGGGAGGCATGCGGCAACACCGTCCGCAATATCACCGCATCGCCATCGGCAGGCATCGACCCGAAAGAACCGTTCGATGTCTCCCCCTATGCGTTTGAATTGTTCCGGTACTTTCTCCGGAACCCCATCTGCCAGGAACTCGGGCGAAAATTCAAAATCGCATTTTCCTCGAGTGAAGATGACACCGCCATGACGTTTATCCACGATATCGGATTCGTCCCTCAAATAAGAAACATCAATGGAAATGAAACCCGCGGATTTAAGGTGCTGATCGGCGGAGGTCTCGGCTCGAATCCGCATCTCGCCCTGACGGCGTACGAATTTCTTGAAGAGCAATACATCCTGCCGTATGCTGAAGCAATACTTCGGGTGTTTGATCGTTACGGGGAACGGAAAAACAGGCAGAAAGCGCGGTTGAAGTTCTTGCTCGACCAATTCGGCCTGGCTCAAATGCAGGAGCTGATTCGCGAGGAATGGAAAGCGCTCAACGTGAAGGAATACATGGTCAAGAGAGATATTCTTCCTTCAGCCTCGATCCCGGAATCACGCGCGGTATATCTTTCTGCACCGGTTGACCCCGTACAGTTCAAGCGCTGGCGGGAGACCAATGTCTTTGAACAGAAGCAAAAAGGATTTTATGGCATCTATGTCCGTGTGCCTCTCGGCAACCTTGATGTGAAGAGAGCAACGCTGCTGGCGGAGATTGCGCGGCTCTACGCCGCGGATGATATTCGTATTACCGCCAATCAAGGATATTTGCTGAAGTTTGTCCGTTCGGAAAACCTCCCGGCACTCTTCTATTCTCTCCATGAGATAGAACTGGCAGAACCGGGATTCGACAGTGTCAACGATATAACCGCGTGCCCCGGAACAGACACGTGTAATCTCGGAATATCCGATAGCACCCATACAGCGCTCGAGTTTGAAAAAGTCATTGCGGAAGAATACCCGGACTTGATTTATAACAATAATATCAAAATAAAAATCAGCGGCTGCCCGAACTCCTGCGGTCAGCATGGCCTGGCAAGCATCGGGTTCCATGGCAGTTCATTTAAAGTCGGTCAGTATTCTCTTCCTGCGTTACAGGTGGTGCTCGGAGGCGGAAGACTGGGAAATGGAGAGGGCATGCTCTCACAAAAAGCGATAAAGATCCCTTCAAAGCGCGGTCCCGATTGCCTCCGGCTTCTGTTGAATGACTATCTCGAGAATCAACAGGAAGGGGAATACTATGAAAATTATTTTCAAAGAAAAGGGAAACAATATTTCAACAACCTCCTGAAGCCTCTTACCGATCTGACGAATCTTGTTCCGGCCGACTATAGAGACTGGGGCCATTCGGAAAATTTTGCACTGAAGACGGAAGTCGGCGAGTGCGCGGGAGTGATTATTGATCTGGGTGCAACGCTGCTGATTGACACGAGGGAAAAACTGGCCTGGGCATCAGAAGCGTTTCGCCAGCGTCGTTTTGCCGACGCAATTTACCACAGCTATACTGTCTTCGTCAACGGGGCAAAAGCGCTCTTATTGAAAAAAGACATTATAGCAAACACACAAATCGGTATATTGCAAAATTTTGAAACATGGTACGGACCGGAACACCGTTTTCAGTTCCCCGGCGGGTTCAAGGATTTCGTGCTGCGCATCAACCAACATGAACCGGCGGAACAATTCGCACAGTACTACCTCTCTGCCGCGGACCAATTCTTTCACACGGTGAATGAAATTTACAAAGAACAAAATACAGCGGTGACAATATAAAATTTATACTATGCCGGTAAAGAGATGAATACGCTATATCCCATATTCCTGAATATAGAAAATAAGCCGGTCCTGGTGGTTGGCGGCGGCCCGGTTGCAGAACAGAAAATCAAAGGTGCGGCAGAGGCACATGCGAATGTCACGGTGATAGCGCCTCAGGCATCTGAAATAATTAAAAATCTTGCAGGAGAAGGAAAAATCATCCTGCATCACCGGGGGTATGCTCCGGGGGACGCAAAAGGATTCATCCTCGTGATTGGTGCAACGGACAACAAAGAGGTGCAGGAGGTGATCTTCCATGACGCCCAACGGGAGCATATCCCGGTCAACATCGTTGATGTACCGCATTTCTGCACATTCTTTCTCTCTTCTCTCTTTCAGAAAGGAGATCTCAAGATCGCTGTGTCGACAAACGGAAAAAGTCCGACCCTGGGAAAACTCATACGGGACAAAATCCAGGCTGAATATTCTCGTGGGTATCCGGAGGTATTAGAAACCCTGGGCGGGATGCGAGAGGAGATTCTCCGGACATTTCCGGATTTCGAGAGCCGGAAGAAAATGTACGAACGGATGGTCCATACGGAGTTGGAGCGATTCCGCCTGCATTCCGGAATGATCGTGAACCAGGAACAGGAAATCCCCCTGCCAAAGGGGAAGGTTTTTCTTGTCGGTGCGGGGCCCGGTGACCCGGAACTGATGACTGTGAAAGGACTGAGAATACTTCATTCTGCGGAAGTTGTTCTCTATGATGCGCTCGTCAATATTGACATTCTTTCCCACGCACCGGCGTCTTGTGAGAAGATCTATGTTGGAAAAAGATCGGGGATGCACTGCACACGGCAGGAGGAGATCAATAAATTGCTTATTTCGAAAGCACGAGAGGGAAAACGTATCGTGCGATTGAAAGGCGGCGACCCCTTCATCTTTGGACGAGGAGGAGAAGAACTCGAGGCACTGCAGAAAGCGGGAATTGAAGTAGAAGCGGTTCCGGGTATTACTGCCGGAGTCGGCGTTTCGACTTCTCTGGGTGTTCCGCTCACGCACCGCGGGGAATCATCGAGCATTGTTTTTGTGACAGGACACGAAGATCCGGCAAAAGGTGAAGAGTGTGTTGACTGGCAGAGTGTTTCTCGTATCGATACCATCGTGGTTTATATGGGCGTGAAGAGACTCCGTTTCATTGTGAGTCAATTGATTCAGCATCGAGTGTCTCCTCAAAAGCCTGTTGCCGTTATTTATCATGGGACGCTGCCCGGTGAAACTGTCGTGACGGGAGTACTGGAGGATATTGAAGAACAGACAGGGGATTGTTCCGGCGATTCTCCGGGGTTGATCATTGTTGGCGATGTTGTTCGCTTTCTTGATGGCCGCTCCCGGCATGAGGCGGCATTACGCTTGAGTGAATCTCTCTTTCAGGAGAATGGTTCATGAACTCCCGGCATTGCATCGTAAAATATTGCGTTAATTCATCTGTCGCGCATGGACTTTGCTGGAAGCATTACAAGAGAAAGAAACGGAACGGCAGTGTTGAGTTCGTCAAGCGGCGGTATAACATGCCGCATAAGTGCCGTTATTGCGGGACAACGGATGCCCGGTCGTTCTATCAGTTCTATAAAAGTGTTTGTAAGATGTGCCGGAAGTTGAAAGCAGTACAGGGTTTTTGAATCATGGAACGCCGGCCTGGTATTTCCCCAAAAGAGAGCCCGTGACCATACGATGGCGGTCCATTCTCCGCTTGACGATTTAAATATTCATTTGAGGGAACTTCCTGATGATTTTCGTGTTTCAATTAATAAGTAAAGAAGAAACGACTATGAAGACATCGGTCAAGAAAAAAAATAAAGTACTGTGCGCTTGTCCATGGTCAAGAGTATGCTGTCGCGAAGGCGCGGGTCCTTAAACGTTCTCTCTACGATTATATGATTCGCAGCCCTTCGTTAAGTTTTTGATGAAGGGCTTTTTTTTTAGCGATGACAACATATGAACTCATATCAAAATTCATTTTAAAGGAGTACCCCAATGGCAAATAGTTATGCACATCCGGAAGTGCTGGTCGATACGGAATGGGTGAGCCGTCACCGGTCAGACCCGAATACCCGGCTGGTGGAAGTCGATGTCGATACACAGGCATACAAGGAAGCCCATATCCCAAACGCAGTCGGTTGGAACTGGCAAACCCAGCTCTCCGACCAGGTCCGGAGAGACCTTGTATCAAAGAAGGATCTGGAACAGCTTCTGGGAAATTCCGGAATTGACAATAACACGAGCGTCATTCTTTACGGAGACAATAACAATTGGTTTGCGGCCTGGGCGTTTTGGCAGCTGAAAATTTACGGACACCGTGATGTGCGTATCATGAATGGAGGCAGGAAGAAATGGATCAAGGAGGGGAGAGAAGTAACAACAGAGATCCCGGCCATTTCAAAGAAAATGTATACGGCAACCGATCCGGATCAATCGCTTCGTGCATATGTCAATGAAATTTCATCGACCACCGCCAATCCGATATCCCTGGTCGATGTCCGGTCGGCGGATGAATATTCAGGAAAAGTCCTGGCGCCTCCCGGACTGCCGGAAACCTGCCAGCGTGGAGGGCACGTGCCGGGGGCATATAACATCCCATGGGGTAAGAATGTCAATGAGGACGGCACGTTCAGGTCGTTCGAAGATTTACGGACGCTCTACGAGCCGCTGGGAATCACTTCAAATAAAAATATCGTTGCATACTGCCGCATTGGCGAGCGGTCCAGCCTGACATGGTTCGTTCTGAAATACCTTCTCGGGTATGCGAACGTGAAGAACTATGACGGTTCATGGACGGAGTGGGGAAATCTCGTCAATGCACCGGTCGCGCAGGGAGGACAGCCATGAGCATTGACCATCCCACGGATTATCAGGAGCGGGTGGAATCAGTCCCGCCGTTCAAGATACATATTACGAGTTATAAAATTCATGAGACGTATCACTGTTCTGTGGACGATTTCGATCCGGGTGCGGTTATTGCCCGTTCCAGCGGAATGACACGGGAAGAAGCGGAATTGAAAGCGGTCATGCGCGCAAAGGAGCGCATGGAACATACCCGTGTACGGAAACCGGCAGATCATGAAGTCCAACAGGAAGATTAGCGCATGACGTGGAAAACAAAAACAGATTCCTATCCCGAGGTCCGGGAAACAGAACTGCAGCAGCTGGTCCGTGATCATTCGTCGATCCTCGGGAGCATCGGCCACACTCCTCTTTTAAAAATCCGGAATATTCCGATTCCGAACGATCGTGTACACATCTATGCAAAAGCAGAATGGTTTAATCCCGGCGGCTCGATCAAAGACCGGCCGGCACTCCACATGCTCCTTGAAGCGGAAAATTCCGGCACCCTGACGAAAGGGAAAATTATCATTGATGCGACCAGCGGCAATACCGGGATCGCCTATGCGATGATCGGAAGCGCTCTGGGCTATAAGGTAACGCTGGCTCTTCCGTCAAATGCAAGTCCGGAACGGAAACAGGTACTCCGTGCGTACGGGGCTGAAATACTGGAAACAAGCGCTCTCACCGGAACGGATGGCGCGCAGCAGGCGGTCAAAGAAATTGTGGCTGCACATCCGGAACAGTATTTTTATCCCGACCAGTATAACAATCCCGCTAACTGGAGGGCTCATTATACGACAACCGCCTGGGAAATTTGGAATCAATCCAGTAAACGAATTACGCATTTCGTGGCCGGATTGGGAACGACCGGCACATTTATCGGAACCAGCAGGAGGTTAAAGGAATGTGATCCGTCGATCCTCTGTATTTCTTTTGGACCCGATTCACCGCTCCATGGACTGGAGGGACTGAAACATTTGCCCACCGCGCTCGTCCCGGGGATTTATGATCCAGCGCTTGCCGATAACCATGTGACGGTTTCGACGGATGAGGCATATGGTATGGCCAGGCAATTAGCGCGGGAGGAAGGAATGTTTGTCGGTATTTCCAGCGGCGCCGCTCTTGCCGCTTCACTCAGAATCGCATCAGAGATCGAAAGCGGGGTCATCGTCACCATCTTTCCGGACGGCGGCGCACGGTACAGCAGCGAACATTTTTGGAATGAACATGAATAATAGGGAGAAGGCATGATACGCTTATCGAAACAGATCGTTGATAAAATTGAATTTCATGCGGAACAAACGTATCCGGAGGAATGCTGCGGCATGCTGCTGGGCTTCAGTAAGAATGGCCTGCACCATATCGAAGAGGCGATCATAATCGACAACCGTCAGGACGAGAATCGCCGCCGCCGGTTTTATATTTCGCCGGAGCAGTACCGGCAGGCGGAACAGCTGGCAGGGAAAATGAAAATGGAGCTGCTCGGATTTTACCATTCGCATCCCGATCATCCTGCCGCGCCATCGGCATTCGATACCGACCATGCCATGCCCTGGTTCACGTATATCATTGTTTCAGTAGAAAAGGGAAAGGCCGCCGCCATGACGGCGTGGCTGTTGAATGAGGAACGGACGCAGTTTCGTGAACGGATTATTATGGTCGGGCAGGCGGCTCCGGTGCCGTCAGACCGGATTCCTGCGAGTTCTTCACACGCAGAACTATAAAGTAATTTTTTTATCCATAAGGAGGACCAATGTCCATTAGAGTATTTATACCTACCCCGCTTCGCCCGTATACGGAAAAACAAGATACGGTGGAGGTGGATGGAAGTACCGTAGAAGAGGTTCTGAAAAATCTTACGTTAAAGTATCATCCGCTCCGGCAACATCTTTATTCCGAAGAAGGCCTGCTGCGGAGTTACGTGAATATTTATGTCAATGAAAACGATATTCGCTATCTCGCCAAAGAAAAGACACCGGTTCATGAAACGGATTCCATCAGTATTATTCCGTCGATTGCCGGAGGAATTGACGTAGAAGTGGAGACGGAAGAAGAAGTCGGGTTGTCGAATGAAGAAATTCTCCGCTACAGCAGGCATCTCATCATTCCTGAAGTGGGGTTGAGCGGACAGAAAAAGCTGAAAGCCGCGAGCGTGCTCCTCATCGGTGCAGGCGGTCTTGGCTCGCCCCTTGCCCTCTATCTTGCTGCAGCGGGCGTCGGAAAAATCGGGATTGTGGATTTTGACGTTGTGGATGAAACAAATCTGCAGCGGCAGATTATGCATGGAACGAGCGATGTTGGAAAGCCGAAGCTTGAATCAGCAAAAAAATCAATCAAGGATATCAACCCCAATGTCACGGTCGAAACCTATCCTGTCCGCCTGTCTTCTGAAAATGCCCTCGACGTGCTGAAGGATTACGACGTTATTGTGGACGGCACCGATAATTTCCCGACCCGCTATCTGGTCAATGATGCCTGCGTTTTGCTGGGCAAACCGAATGTCTACGGATCAATTTTCAGGTTTGACGGGCAGATCACGGTGTTCGATTCGAAACGGGGTCCGTGTTACCGGTGCCTTTACCCGACGCCCCCTCCGCCGGGACTTGTTCCCAGCTGCGCAGAAGGAGGAGTTCTGGGAGTGTTGCCGGGAATTATCGGAACGTTACAGGCATTGGAAACGATCAAATTAATTCTGCAGGAAGGTGAACCGCTCATCGGACGGCTTGTCCTGTTTGATGCGCTGAAATTCAGCTTCCGGGAGTTCACTCTGAAAAAGAATCCTGAATGCCCGGTGTGCGGGACGAATCCGACCATTCACCAATTGATAGACTACGAACAGTTTTGCGGAATTGCGCCGATTGCGAAATCAAAAATTAATTTTCACGAACCGGAAATTTCAGTGGAAGAATTGAAACAGCGGCTGGACCGCGGAGATGATCTCTTTCTTCTGGATGTCCGCGAGCCGAATGAGTACGAAATTGCAAACCTCGGGGGGTACCTGATCCCTCTCTCGGAATTGCCGGAACGCGTTTCCGAACTCAATCCAGTTCAGGAGATCGTCGTCCATTGTAAATCCGGCGGCCGAAGTGCGCGAGCGGTCAAGTTTCTTCAACAAAACGGTTTCCCGAAGGTCATGAATCTTGCCGGCGGCATTACCGCCTGGTCGCAGCGAATCGATCCCCGGATTCCGCGGTATTAAGTCGAAAGTTCTGCTGTCGAATCAGTGCAAATCACTTGAGTGTAATGGTGATGCAAATCTTTTGAGCGTGATGGTGAGTACCAGCGTACGTCGGAGACCCATTTCAACGAACGGTATCCTCGCTCCCAAGCTCTGCTTGGGAGCGTTCATGGTAGAAGCTCCGCTTCATAAAAAATGAGCTCCGTTTATTCGAAGCAGAGCTTCGATCCTTGACCGTTCCCAAACGGAGTTTGGGAACGGGATGAAAAACGGAGTTTGGGAACGAGATGAATGGAAACGAGCACTACTGCCTTATTTGATAAACAATTGTAAGAAAGCACAAGAATACTTTTTAGAAGTGGCACTAGTATCCAAAATCTACTGCCGGATGGGAGGGGCCGGTGGTGAGAGACATCATGAACGCGCTTTCGTCCAGCGCATCAATACTATGGCGGACTTCCGGTTGAAGAGTAAGGATCTGGCCTTTTTGGATATCAATGTGCTGTGAATCTCCATGAATCCGCAATCTGCCCTTTACCACATGGATCGTCAGCGGGCCGAATACCTGATGCTTCGGTATGGAGGAATGGGCGTGCGCAAGAATGAACACCACACGGACTTCCGGGCCCTTGACCAGAGTAATCGCATTGCGTTCTTCTTTTTTCCATATCGTTTCATTCTTGAGCAGCGTGATCATCGCTTGAAGGTCGTATCCCTGTAACGGCGCATTCAATGCCCGCGGGATCACTCTTCGAGTCTCCATAGGCCGCATTTGAATTTTCCTTTTTAAATCCAAAACGACATGATTCATTGCGCATCCAGAAAAAGGGCGGTGGTTTTCAAGCGACACCTTTCAACAAATATTGGGAAGCTTTCTGGGTGATGGCTTTTAACAGGAGGTCGTACGCGTTAATGAATTTCTCTACGCCTTCTTTTTCGAGCTGCCGGGTTATTGCGTCGAGATCGATCCCGAACGTTTGGAGATGTTCAAGATTCGATTGCGCTTCTCTCACATCGTCTGTCAGCGTCGACTGGGGCTTTCCATGATCACGGTACGCGGTAAGCGTTTCGAGCGGAATGGTATTAATAGTTTGTGCTCCGATGAGCGGTTCAATATATTTCACATCGGAATACTTCGGATTTTTTGTCCCGGTGCTCGCCCATAACAGCCGTTGTGTTCTGGCTCCCTGATCTGCCAGCTGCAGATATCGTTTTGCCGAAAACACTTCACTGTAGATCTGATACGCAAGTTTTGCGCTTGAAATTGCCGCGGTGCCG
>Ga0105104_10000030_pt1 | contig 92913 bp, 81 predicted proteins | sample PPLLaktember2015_3_FD_87034 | JGI IMG/M metagenome (GOLD analysis project Ga0105104, IMG submission 87034) | Freshwater sediment microbial communities from Prairie Pothole Lake near Jamestown, North Dakota, USA - PPLs Lake P7 Core (6) Depth... | ecosystem: Environmental > Aquatic > Freshwater >... | reverse complement strand
TATTATTTTCGAAAACAAAACCGAGGCCGAGAATAATGGCGGCAAGGAGAGGCAGTTCGATGGCAGAATGACCCAGGGAGATGAAAATTCCGGCATGTTTGGATTTCGTTCCGGCAGCGATGGTTGCGGCCATAACAGGTCCCGGAGCCAAAACGCCGGAAAGAGAAATTACAATTACCTGAATTACAAATAAAAACAGATTCATAAATTTTCAAGCCACAGAGAAATCTATAAAATATTTTTTTAAGCCACAGAACTCACAGAGTTCACAGAGATTCAATTAAATTTAATATTTCAGGATTACTCAAAGCCGTTGGCAAATCGGCATAACGGTAAGGTAGATCATATTTTTCACACAGTGTCTTAAATTTTTTAATCGCCTGTTCGCTAAGCTGATTTAATTGTTCACTGTCAGCCTTGCAGAAGAAGATTCTGCAGCCTGCGAAGCGGAAATTTCTTGCATCACATTTACCATTTTTCAGATAAGGACAGGATTGACCGGTCATCTTTCTGAATGGGTCGATATTTTTGTAGAAATAGAACAATTCCGGCGTTGTTACGAAAAGTTTGTGGCCGAAAGATTCGAAATTGCAGCATTTTCCGCAGGCTGAACAGGCGGCATTTAAAGATTTTATCTGCGAATCGAGCCAGTCGTAGATTTGTGAAACCTGTTTGCAGATTTTCAAAGCGGTTGAACTCCCTGTGCTGTCGCTTGGGCTCTGATTATTATTTTTGTTTTTGTTTTTTTTAATTTCATCGAAAGTATATAGTTTGCCTTTATTTATTCCGCGGCATTTTTGTGCCGCGGTGTTCCAGTCGTCGGGGCTTTGCAGATTGCTTGGCCAGAAAGGCCAGGTTCGACACTGCATCGGCCTGACATTATAGATTGCGCAACCCCTTGCACCATTTATAGTTACAAGAAAAATACAATCCTTAGAACTGGGGTTTTCTTTTATTGAATAGCGAAAACCAAATCTTTTTAGGTGGTTTTTTCGCACTTCATTAGGGCTTATGCCAAGATATTCAGCCAGGCGTTTGATTTCAGGTTTCGAAATCCATATAACGCCTTCGTCCGGTCCGGAGCAGCATCGGCCGCACTGCTGACATTCGAAGTGCAGGCCTGCAATATACCAGGGTGCGGTTGTTTTTTTTATAATTTCCATTTCAATATTGCGCCGGTATCTGCGCTTGTAGCCATTGAGGCGTATTTAGCAAGACAGCCTTTGGTAATTCTCGGTTTCGGAGGCACAAACTGAGCCTTTCGTTTTGCAAGCTCATCATCGGAAAGTTTGACGGCCAGTTTTCTGGCGGGGATATCGATTTCGACAATATCGCCGTTTTTCAAGAGGCCAATCGGACCGCCGACCGAGGCTTCGGGACTTACGTGACCGATACAGGCGCCGCGAGTTCCGCCGCTGAATCTGCCATCGGTAATAAGAGCGACTGATTCGCCAAGGCCTGCGCCCATTATGTATCCAGTCGGCATAAGCATTTCCTGCATACCTGGTCCGCCTTTAGGGCCTTCGTTTCTGATGACGACGACATCGCCCGCTTTTACCTTGCCGGCGAGAATGCCGTCGCAGGCATCTTCCTGACTTTCAAAAATTACGGCAGGGCCGCTGTGCTTGAGCATTTTTTGTGTAACGCCTGCCGTTTTAACGATGCCGCCTTTTGGTGCGAGGTTGCCTTTTAGAATCGCAAGGCCGCCGGTTTTTGAATGAGCATTTTCGATTGTATGTATGCAGTCGGTATTTTTGATTTTAGCGTCAGCGATGTTTTCGCCGAGAGTTTTACCTGTAACTGTCATACAGTTAAGATTAAGCAGACCTTTCTTTTTACTGATTTCCTTTAAGATGGCACTTATACCGCCGGCGGCGTCAACGTCCTGAACGTGCCATTTGCTCGAGGGCGAAACTTTACAGATATTCGGGCATTTGTCGCTGATTTTATTTATTCTTGTGAGGTTGTATTTGATTTCTGCCTCATTGGCCAGGGCCAAGGTGTGGAGGACGGTATTTGTCGAGCCGCCCATCGCCATATCGAGCATAAAGGCGTTGTCAATTGATTCAGCGGTTATGATATCGAGCGGTTTGATATCCTTTTCGATTAACGTGATTATCTGCTTACCGGCGGCAGCGTATAGTTTGTCTCTTTCGGGGTTGATAGCTAAAACGGTGCCATTGCCCGGCAGGGCCATTCCGATTGCCTCGCACAGACAGTTCATACTGTTTGCGGTAAACATACCAGAGCAGCTTCCCTCGCCCGGGCAGCCTGCACATTCGACCTCGTAGAGTCTTGCTTCATCGATTTTGCCGGCCTTGTATTCTGCGACACCTTCGAAAACTGAGATCAAATCGACGGTATTGCCTTTTGAGTCTTTCCCTGCCGCCATTGGTCCGCCGGAGATGAAAATTGTCGGGATATTGACGCGGACAGATGCCATCAGCATTCCGGGTATGATTTTGTCGCAGTTAGGAATACAGATAAGGCCGTCGAAACAGTGAGCGCGGACCATCGACTCGACGGAGTCGGCGATGATTTCGCGCGAGGCCAGAGAATATTTCATACCTGTATGTCCCATCGCGATGCCGTCGCAAATAGCGATGGTGTTGAACTCGAGAGGCACGCCTCCGGCGGCGCGGACGGCGGCTTTGACTTTTTGTGCTACTATGTTAAGGTGTTTATGGCCGGGTACGACTTCGCAAAAGCTGTTCGCGATGCCGATAATCGGCTTTTTCATATCCTCATCTTTCAGGCCGCAAGCCCGTAATAACGCCCTGTGCGGAGTCCGCTGGAACCCTTTTCTAATAGTATCGCTTCTCATAATATTCTCCTAAGTGACTTTAAATTAAGAAATAACGGATTATAAACACAATCAGAGGATAAATAAATCAAAAATTGCAAAAAGCTGTATTTAGCCATAAAAAAATTGCTACCTGAATTTTAGTTGTTATAATTATGGTTTGTAAATTTATGGATTAAATGTTTAAATTGAATGGTTTTAGGAGAAAATCATGAGTAGTCGAAGAGTAATTGCGGTAGTATTTTTAGGAGCTATTTTGTCTGTTTTAGCCGGCTGTATGCCGACTGCCGAGATGAAATTAAACCTGGCGCCGAAAAGCGAAACAGTATATAAAGTTGTTACAGGCTCGTCGAAAGATTATCAATTTGTTCAGCCCTCTATAAACAAAACAAAAGAGCGACATACATCCGGTAGTGTCGAAATGGTCTTTTCACAAAAGGTCGAATCGGTCGATCAGCAGGGCAGCGTAACGGTAAATATTACCATAAAACAATTAAAGTATCTTTCCAAGAGTTCGGAAGGCGTGAAAGAAGATTTTGACAGCCAAAGAGAGCAGGATAAATCCAATCCGCTGGCCAAACTTGTCGGTGCCAGTTACAAAATTAAGATTTCACCGAGTGGCGGCGTCGAAGTTCTCGATGCTTCTGCAGCCAGGTCTATTTTAAAAGGCGATGATTTGGCCGGAACTGTAGCTGTAAGACTGTTCAGCGACGAAGAAATGGCAAGACGCCATCAGGTTATGGCTCTATTTGATGCGGGTAAAGGCTCTTATAAGAAAGGGGATAAATGGAGTACATTAGCGACTTCTCCTCAGGGGACGCTTGCGCCAAAGACCTTTGAAAAGGTTTACACATTGACCGATGTGAAGGAAAAGGACGGCCAAAAGATAGCCACAGTAGAGATGAACGCTGTTCCAAGCTCGAAGCGTTTAGATGACCAGAAGAAAGAACAGGCTATGAACTTATTTGCCAATATGTTCGACGAGAAAAATAGCTATACCGGCAAAATGGTTATTAACCTGACCACCGGCGTGATAGACAGTTATCAGGAGACTTTTAAAGCTGATTGGCTTGCAGCGGAGTCCGGTGAAGAGCAGAAGAGCAACCAGGGCCCAGACCAGTTGACGATGAGTTTTACGCAGGTTTACAGTATCGAAAAAGTTAACTAAACGTAATCAAGGGATTGAATTAACGGGTGGATATTATGAAAAAATGGATTTTTACAGGCGTGTCTTTAATAGTAGTTACGGTTTGTTTAGCCAGCGGCAAGGAGCAGAATAAGAAACCGGCCAAAACAAGTCATTCTAAAGGCCCAGTGCTTTTGACGGTGGATTTCAAACAAGGTGTGCCGCAGAAGTATAAATTAGTCAGTGAGAGACAAATCGCACTTAATCTTGACCCATCGGGCCATTCCAAGCGAGGCGGAGGAAACGCAGATAGGGGCAAGACTCAGAATTTGACTGAGAAACTTGAGGTGGAGATGGTCTATAAGCCGCTTCAGGTAGACCCCTACGGCTATTCGATAATTGAAGCCAATTGCCTTTCGGTCAAAGCTACACATGGTTCACCAGGCGGCAGAAGCCGGTCAAAAGCCGATGCGATAGAATCTCTTGCCGGCAAAAGTTTTACACTGAAGATTACGCCGACGGGCAAGATAACCGATTATTCGAGTCTCGAGGCCCTCATTAAGGAACTCGGCCAAAAGGCCTTTGGCGGCACAGATACCAAAAGAGGCAAAATAAAAGACCCCGATATGATTATGGATTTCGTCGCAGTACAGTGGAATATATGGGACTCAATATCGAGTGTAAAAAAGCCGTCCAAAGGTCTGAAAACAAAAAGCAAGTGGCGTTCAAAACTCCTGGCTCCTATGCCTTTTGTATCGAAGATTGGCAGAGATGTTGAATACAAATTCGCAGGTGTTGTCGAATCCAACGATGTATCTTATGCTGAAATAACAAGCAGCTATAGTATAAGCAAGTCGCCGCCGGCTATTCCTATGCCTTATAGCGGTTCGTTTCAGATGAGAGGAACGTTCGGCTTTCTGCAGGGATATAAAGTACTTTCTATAGCAGGCACAGGCCGACAGCTTTTCGATATAGAAAGAGGTCTTATTAAAAGCGATACCCAGCATTACAAGGCCGGAGTCAGTGCCTCTATTTTTGGTCTGGGCAGGGATGAGCTTAAACCTAATATAGAAATCGACCAGACGATTACAATTACTCTAATTGAGTAGGACTGGAGGGCTGCCCGGTTGGAAAGAAAAAATCTTTGGGCGCCGTGGAGGATTGGATATATTAAGGGACTGGCTGAAAAGCACGAATGTTTTATTTGTCATAATATAAAAAATCCGCAGCAGGATAAGGAAAATTTTGTACTATGGCGGACAAGCAGCAGTCTTGTAATGCTCAACAAATTTCCCTACAACAACGGCCATTTGCTTTTAGCGCCCGTCAGGCATATCGAGGGCCTTGAAGAACTGAATGATGGCGAGCTGCTTGAGCTTACAAAACTTATCGTTACCTGCCAGAAGGTTTTGACGGCGGTGGTAAAGCCGCACGGTTTTAATATCGGGATGAACTTCGGCAGATGTGCCGGCGCCGGTTTGCCGGGGCATTTGCATATTCATATCGTTCCGAGATGGGACGGTGATACGAATTTTATGGACATCTGTGCCAATACCGATGTCATAAGTCAGGGGATGAAAGATTTATACGAACAGCTAAAAACCGCAAGCGCAGAAAATAATCTGCCGAGTCTTTAATTATGGCTGATTTTTTACAAACTTACGCGGTAACAGAATCGAACAGCAGGGGTAGAAAATTTAAAGAACCTGCCCATGCTTACCGTTCATCCTTTGAGCGCGACAGGGACAGAATAATCCATACATCGGCGTTCAGACGTCTCGAAGGCAAGACACAGGTTTTTATGCCGCAGACAAACGACCAGTACCGCACCCGCCTTACGCACAGTATAGAAGTTGCGCAAATCGGCAGAACAATCGCAAAATCGCTCGAACTAAACGAAGCCCTGATAGAGGCCGTTTGCCTCGCTCACGATTTGGGCCACAGCCCATTCGGACACAGCGGCGAAGCAGCTCTTAATGAGATTATGAAAAATTTCGGCGGATTCGAACACAACGACCAGACGTTGCGGATAGTCGACCTGCTCGAAAGGCCTTATCCTGATTTTGCCGGCCTGAATCTGATGTATGAAACAAGGCTGGCACTTGCGAAACATAAAACCCACTATGACAGCCCGCAAAAACAAAGTTTCGTCGAAAAGAACTGCTCGCTGGAAGGCCAAATTGCCGATCTTGCCGACAGTATTGCGTACAATTGTCACGATCTCGAAGATGGCCTGCGTTCAAAATTGCTTAATTTTGAGATGATTATGGATATTGAGCTGTGTCGACAGGCCGCCCAGCGGTGCGAAGCGGAGAAAATCAGCGACAGTATCATTAAAAACACTCGCATCGCCAAAACTATCATTGATATGCTTGTCGGCGACTGCATAGATACAAGCAGAACAGTGATTTTGTCCAAACATATTCAAAATTTGCAGCAGATTTTGGACAATAGCGATAATCTTATAGCATTAAGCGACGACGCCAAAACGGGTCTTATCCAGCTTGAAGAATTTCTCTGGAAAAATATGTATGAAAATCCTGCGGTCAAGGCCGTTTCAGCTCAGGCGGCAGGATGGCTTCAAAAGGTTTTCGACAAGTTTAAAAATAACCCAAAGCTGCTGCCGGAATTCTACCAGCATCTTGCCGGTGAATTCGGACTTGAAAGAACCGTTTGCGATTACGTTGCAGGTATGACCGATTGGTATTGTCTTGAAATGATAAAAGGTTAATCTTATGAATGCAAAAAAACTTATTCTTTCCTGTTTCGGCATTGGTTTTATACCTTTTGCGCCCGGCACATTAGCTAGTTTACTTCCATTGGCGGCATTTTTGCTATGTCGTTATTTTTACGCGGTAGATATCATTGCTCTTATCTTCCTTGTCCTTGTGATGATTATATCAAGCGTTCTTTGCCTGATTTTTGCGGGAGAAGCGGAAAAACAGGAAGATAAAAAAGACCCCGGCTGGATTGTAATTGATGAATTTGCCGGCCAATCCATTGCGCTCTTTCCAGCCGCTTTACTTACTGGAAGAGTAAAAGTTATGCTCTCTGCCATTGCCGCTTTTGTGCTTTTCAGGGTTTTTGATATCCTCAAACCGCCGCCGATACGCGAAATCCAGCAGCTCGACGGCGGATTAGGCGTGCTTATCGACGATTTAGTCGCCGGCATTATGGCAGGAACGGTTTTGTGTATAATTACTTTCCTTGTTACATGGGCACAATAAAGGAATTGAATCCCGCACCTTCTAAATATTCAATATATCACGTATCTCTTTTGAAGGGTCGGAAGAACAATGGATTTATAACAGGTTTTAGGAAAATTGAACAAAAAGAAGATGCGGGATTGAATTTTCATCTCTTATAAAGTATTATTTCATAGAATTTTAATAATCTTTAAGAGATACCATGACAATTGAATATTCTGTTGATTTGTGCAAAAGCTTAGACCTTCATTTTAAGCAATTGGGTCTGTTACGCCCCAGCCGTCTCGACCGATACGAGCCGCAGACGGAGCTTGTTTACGATTTTGAGCCTCTCGGCGGCAGTGAAAAGGTCAAAGTCAAGCTGGTTGTCGAAAACTTCGTCGGCGGCGGATTTGCCGGGCAGGTTTATAAGGTAAAAATTCTCGAAATCAGTCATCCCCAGCTTTGTCCGGATTTAACGGTCGGCAAAATCTATGCGATAAAAATTCTCATCCCGCCTTCGAATTTTTCCAGATTATTTCGCAATTTTCTTTATTGGGTTGGTTTCGGCGGGCCGTTTCAGCTTCAGGTCAACCCGGCAGCGGCAAAAGCTGGAGCGTTATGGCAGAAATTTATCCGCAGAGCGGCACAAATAAGATTCGGCGACGAAAAAAGTGTTGTCGATATTTATGGCACGTTTATCGACAGCCGGATGGGCAGTTGCGGCGAACTTAGCGAATGGATAGACGGGCGGACCTGGCGGCTGGAAGTGGATGACCATATTGATTTGTTGAAAAAATGGCGAAAAGGGAAAAAGCTTGATGCCGCCAAACTCGGCTCACCTGAATATCGCACAAAATATGTTTTTATGCATGAGTTTGTAAAACTGCTGCATGAAATCGGGGCGCATGAATTCGCCCGCCAATACGAATGGACAACGCTCAAAAGCCAGCCTAACTGTCTCAAGCGTCTTGATACTCGAAACGAGCCGGATAAAGGGCTTGTGGCGGTTGATTTTCGAGCGGGGCTGGTTCTTTTGCCGTTTCTGCCGATGAGTCCGGGCGATTTTAAACTTATCGGGCAGGGTGTAAAACGCGGGTCGCTGGTACAGTTCGACAGAGGCGATTTAAATAAATTAAAAGATTTTATCGACAGTCATAAAGAGCATTTCGGCGATATGCAGGGCTTGTTTGAAAAACTGAAACAGGCTGAGGATATTTATCGAAACTCAATTCCTGATATTACGCACAATCATATTCGCCTGTTTCACAGCGGTAAATTATGGTCAACCATTTTTGACAGTGCGGTCGTCGGCTGGAAGGTAAGGAATATTATCGATGAAAAAGGGTTTGAAAAACTTAGCGGCAGCAGGTTTAAAACTTTTATTTTCTTTTTAATTGGTTTGCTGCCTTTTTTGGGCGCGGTTTTACGAAAATTCTGGTGCCATAGCGATTGGCGAAAGCACTATATCAGCATTTTGACCGATGCGGGATATTTTAAGAGAGCACTGATGGGCAGAGTTATTGAACTGCTCGAATCCTGGCACAGGGCAGGCAGGATTTCGGAAAGCAAAGGAGAATTTCTTTTAAAGCAGCCTTGGCGGATTTTGTATCATCTGCCGTTTCTGCTTTTAATTTTCCCGTCTTTGCACAGGCTTTTGACAGATTGGCATTTCGCCAGGGAAAAAATTTATTATTTAACGGTAAGACCTGTTAAGCTGTATTTTGATGCGGACCTTCGCAAAGAATGGCTTGGCGATATGGTCAGCCAGGGCAAAAAGAAGCACATCCTCAGCGACGAAGATGCCGATGTCATTCTTTCTCAGATTAATGAGCCTTTCATAGACAAGTATCTAAAGAGCCTTGCAGTTCACGTTTGTACGCTGCCTGTAACGCAGATTGTTTCGGTTTCGATTGCCGCTGTTTACTGGCTTATGCACCGAAATGAGCCTAATGCCTGGGCCGTCGGACTGGGAATAATAGCGTTTTTCCAGGTGATTCCGATTTCGCCCGGTTCTATAGCTCGCGGTTCGTATGTAGTTTATATGGTTATAAAAGACAGAAATTTTAAGGATTATAATATTGCCATCTTTTTGGGCTTTTTAAAATATGTCGGCTATCTTGCATTTCCAATACAAATGACATACCGCTATCCTGCCTTGGCCAGATTTATGGCTGCGCACTGGGCGACCGATGCGGTACATATTGTGCCGGTATTCGGTGAAAGAGGTGCGCTGTTTGAACACGCGATTTTCTGCATTTTTTACAATTGGCCGCTGACTATTCGCCGCAGGATGCAGGCAAGGGCTGCGCTTCGAGAAAAATTAGCTGTACGGTACTTGCACATACTGCCGATTGCTGTTGTCGCTGCGATGGTGCTGAAGTTTTTTGTACAATGGCATTTTAATACGGCTGTCATTTTAATTTCTCTTATCGCAGGTGCACTGACAACAATTTATTGCGGCAGGGCATCGCTTTTGAAAAGAGTTGCCGCCTCGGCGATAACCGGTCTTTTGACGGCAATTCTTTATACGACTTTAGGTGTTTTGTTCCATAGCGAAACGGCAGAAAATGTGATAATTGCCCTGCTTTGGCGGTGTTTTGGTTTTACGTTAACAACAGTTATTGGAGCTATTTTAACGGAAATATTCCTGCCGGATGTCGAAAGCCATTGATATTAAAAGGGTTGCGGATTTAGCCAAAGGCTGGGAAATTTATTTGTTTTTATAGGTCTTTTATGAGAGAATAACGCCGTAATGGGTTTTTACGGAGTGAGGCTTTATGTCGATTAGTTACAATTCGTTTTGTGACGATTTTTACGTTGATATGTATATAAATACCCGATTTGACCTGCCTTCGGACAGGGATATCCTGCTTGCTTTTTTCGAAAGAATTAAAAAGCAGTTTCCTTCGATGACGACCCTCGGCAGGGATAGTACCGAGTTTTGTCTCGATGAGGACCCCCAAGTGGGGCAAAATCGCTGGGTCAGCGTGGATATCGACCGATTGGGCGCCGGCTGTGTCAATCCGGTGTCTTTCCAGCAGGCTTTTGAATTGCCGAAGTTTGTGATTGATTTGGTTCCTTATATGCTCGGCGTCCGCAGTCTGGATATCGAATCGCTGGATTTGACTTTCGGAATGGATTTTGATTATTCGGGTAATCATAATGATATAATCGCCGAGGCTCTTTTTGGCGGTTCGGCTTTTTCGAAAATTTTTGATGTTCCCGGCGTTGGGCCGTTGAATCTTTCACCTTCGGTCATACTTGCTCTTGATAATGATTGCTCGACAAGGGCAAGGCTTTCTGTCGAGGCCCGGACCGATGAGACCGAGATGCGCAGCGGGAAATTCGATACTGATAAGCCTATAGGTTTGTATCTGACAGTCAGACAGTATCCGCGGGCAGGGCAGGATTTCGAAATGGCTCCTGTTTTTAACAGGCTCTGCGGATTGACGGTTGAGTTTATGGATGAAAAGGTTGTGCCGAATATTGTTATGCCGCTTACTAGTGCGATAGCACACAGGAGATAACAGGATTGTAATTTTAAAGGATTTTGCGGAGGTTAAAGATGGCTGTTGTTGCGCCGCTGTGCAAGTATAAAAAAACAAATTATAAAATTTACATTCTTATGCTGCTGATTGCGTCCGGATGGTTTTTTTATGACGGGTATTACAGCAAAAGGTTCATAATGAAGCACACCAAAAACGGCGTTGCCAATCCTACCCTTGTTTTCCACCGCAAGAGCCCGCCTTATTTTCTGGCCGGAGCGATAGCCATAGCGATTTACGCATGGGCGGTAAGGAACAAAAAGATTATTGCCGACGAACAGCAGCTTATAATCAGCGAAAAGGAAAAAATATCCTACAGTTCCATTGAGAGCATTAACAAAACAAATTACGACTCAAAAGGTTATTTTATTATTGCCTATAATGATAGTTCCGGCAAAGTGCTGCAAAAGACGATAAGTAACCGAACTTTCGATAATCTTGACGCAGTTCTTGACCTGCTTGTGTCAAAAATTACAGGCTGAGAATTTATTGAAGAATGAAAATTGAAGATTGGAGATTTAATAAAAATTTACAAAGGTAAAATTCCGAAATTCTTCATTCTTCAATCTACAATCTTCAATTTACCTTATTAAGGACTTGTTATGAATACCTGTGTTGTTGGTTTGCAGTGGGGCGATGAAGGCAAGGGTAAGGTTGTCGATATTCTTGCGGAAAAAAGCGATATCGTAGTCCGTTACGGCGGCGGCGCAAACGCCGGCCATACGGTTGTTATCGGCGATACGAAATTCGCGCTGCACCTTCTGCCCAGCGGCTCTGTCAGGCCGAAAACCGCCTGTGTTATCGCAAACGGCGTTGTTGTCGACCCGGAAGTTCTGCTCGGCGAGATAGATTCGCTCGCGCAAAAGGGTATTTCGCTCGACGGCAGGCTGTTCATCAGCGAAAACGCTCACGTTGTCCTCGATTACCACAAAGCGGAAGACCGTCTTAGAGAAGAAGCTCTTGGTAAAAACAAAATCGGTACAACTATTCGCGGCATAGGTCCCTGTTACGCGGACAAAATCGGCAGGAGTTTTGCGGTAAGAATGGCCGATTTGCTCCAGCCGGACAAATTGAAGGATAAGCTTGAGGAAATAGTCAGTTATAAAAACAAAATTTTTGCGGCGCTGTATGACGCTAAACCCATGAGCGCAGCGGAGATTTTTGAAAAATGCAAAATGTATTCTCAAAGGCTGTCGAAATTCGTCTGCAATACCACTGAATATCTGCACGAGCAAATCGATGCCGGCAAAAACATCCTCTTTGAAGGCGCCCAAGGCTCGCTGCTCGACATCGACCACGGCACATTTCCGTTTGTAACAAGCTCAAATTCGAGCTCTTTAGGGGTCGGGCCGGGCTGTGGTGTACCGGCGTCAATGATAGGCAGATTTTTAGGAGTCGTAAAGGCTTATAGCACGCGTGTAGGGGCTGGGCCGTTTCCGACCGAGCTTGATAATGAAATCGGCCAGTATATTCGCGACAAAGGCCATGAATACGGCACGACGACCGGCAGACCTCGCCGTTGCGGCTGGTTCGATGCTATGACTGTCAAGTATTCCGTAAGAATCGGCGGCATAAACGAAATAGCAATGATGCATCTCGATACTCTGGCAGGTCTCGATGAGCTTAAAATCTGTACAGGTTATACTATTGACGGCAAAGAAGTTAAAATGTTTCCCGTCAATGTCGACAAACTCGCGAAAGTAGAATGCCGTTATGAGACATTAAAAGGATTTGGTCAGGATATAACCGGTGTTGACAGCTTTGACGAACTTCCCGCACAGGCGAAGCGTTATGTAAAAACAATTGAAGACGCTGTCGGAATCCCTGTTACAATCATTGGCATAGGTCCGGCAAGAAAACAAACAATTTTCAGGAAATAGGATTTTGATGCCGAAAAAAATACCGGATATTGGGGTAAATCGTATCGCAGCAGCCGAAAGGCTCGGCATCGAACTCCAAAAGCTTCCTCATCATATCGCGATTATAATGGACGGCAACGGCAGGTGGGCGATGCAGCGAGGTCTGCCGCGTTTCCAGGGCCATCGGCAGGGGGCCAGAACGGTAGAGAAAATCGTTGATTATTGCGTAGACCTGGGAATTGAGTGTCTGACGCTTTATTCGTTCAGTCTGCAGAACTGGAAACGCCCCAAGCTGGAGATTGCATTTTTGATGCAGCTTTATACCCGTTATCTTGTCGGGATAAGAAAAACTCTCAAAGAGCATAATGTAAGGCTGGTTCATTTGGGCAGAACTGAAAAACTGCCGCCTAAGCTTGTCAGGGAGTTGCATAAAACAGTTGAAATTTCCTCGGAATATACAGGTATGGTTCTTGCCCTGGCCTTAAATTACGGCAGCAGGGAGGAAATTATCGACGGCGTAAAAAAAATCTGCCGCGACTGCGACAATAGAAAGCTGAAAATAGCTGACATTGATGAGGATACAATAAGCAAAAGTCTTTACACGGTTTCGCTGCCGGACCCGGATTTGCTGATAAGAACATCGAGTGAGAAAAGAATCAGCAATTTTCTTTTATGGCAGCTTTCTTATGCGGAATTTTATATAACGGACACTCTCTGGCCCGATTTTACACCTGCGGACCTCGACAAGGCGATAATTGAATATTCGAAACGCGCAAGGCGTATAGGTGATATTAAACCGTCTTTGGTCTGATTTTTATCGGAAATTATAAATGCTTAAATACAGACTAATCTTCGGCACATTAATGACGATAGGTTTTATCGCTCTTGTGCTTTTTGACGGGTGGCTCGACGGCAGTTTAAATTCGCAGGACCCCAAAGCACCTGTACAGGCGTCGCTGCTTGCGGCTTTTCTGATTATACTGGCTGTGCCCGTAAATCTTGAGTTTGCCGGCCTTATTAAAAAAACAGGAGCAAAAATTTTTCTGCCCATTGCGATAACAGCCGCTGCTCTGCTCTCTACCGCCTGGTATTGGCCCCAGTTTTTTCCCGACAAGAGTCAATTTACCGCTTTGTTTTTTATTTTGGTAATTTGTTTGAGTGCCCTTGCGATTTTTTTATGGCAGGGACTGTGTTACGCCGCTGTTGGGGCGCTGGCCAACTGCGGAGCTAATTTATTGGCTATAATTTACCTGGGGGCGCTGGCTGCTTTTATAATGGCCATAAGAATTGAATTTGGCCCCATCGTATTTTTGGCATATATTTTTACTATAAAGTGCTCTGATATAGGGGCTTATACGATTGGCAGGCTTTTCGGTAAACACAAATTTTCGCCGGTTTTGAGCCCCAAAAAGACCTGGGAAGGTATGGCCGGCGGGGTGATTTTCGCCTCGACTGCGGCCTCGATATTTGCCATGGTCTTTGATATAATGTTACTCTGGCAGGCGGTGGTTTTTGGTGCGGCCTTTGCCTTTATAGGTCAGCTTGGCGACCTGGCTGAATCGATGTTCAAGCGTGCGGCAGAGCAGAAAGATTCTTCCAGCACAGTTCCTGGTTTCGGCGGCATACTTGACGTGATTGATTCGCCGCTTGTCTCGGCTGTTTTTGCTTATTTATTTTTCAGGTTAATTTTTTAAGGCGATTTAGTGGAAATTACTATTCAATTAGTTTCGAGCAAGAGACTTGAACTTTTCGGTCCTGCTGACGAGCATCTGCGAATGGTTCGCGCCCGCTGCGGAGTACACATCGCGGCCAGAGACGAGTCGGTTATCATCTCCGGCCAGGAGCAGGCCGTCAGAAAGGCTGAGCAGGTTGTCGTACTGATGCAAAAGCACCTGGCCCGCTTCGGCAAGCTTGACGTTAACGATGTAATCGGCCTGATGAGCAAAGTCGAGCTTGATATCGAGCCTGACGAAGGTTTTGGCGTACCTGTATTTTCGCCCAAGAAATTTATAAAGCCTTTTACCCGCGGACAGAGGCGGTATATCGAGGCGATGCTGAATTTCGATTTGACTTTCTGCACCGGGCCTGCCGGTACAGGCAAAACTTATCTTGCTGTTGCTGTCGCGGTTTCTATGCTTAAGAAAAAACAGATAAGAAAAATTGTTCTTGCCCGTCCTGCCGTTGAGGCTGGTGAAAAACTCGGTTTTCTGCCCGGCGATATTGAGGCCAAGGTCAATCCTTATCTGCGTCCGCTATTCGACAGTCTCGAGGATATGATGGAATTTGTCCAGATGAGAAAATTAGCGGATATGGACATTATAGAAGTTATTCCACTTGCGTTTATGCGGGGCAGGACTCTTAACGAGGCCTGTATTATCTGCGATGAGGCGCAGAATACTTCTCCGACCCAGATGTTGATGTTCCTTACCCGTATGGGCAGGGGCTCGAAAATGATTATAACAGGCGATATTACCCAGATCGACCTGGACAAAGGCGCAAAAAGCGGCATGCTCGATGCGATGGAGACCCTTGCCGGCACCGAGGGCATATCTTTAATAGGACTTGACGACACCGATATTGTACGTCACAATCTTGTTCAGAATATAGTGCAGGCTTACGAAGCGAAAAAGAAAAAACATACACGACAATAAATGGCGATACTTTTTAAAAATATGAATCCGAGGCGTAAGCAAATCCGAGAGGCTATGGCTGCCGAGAGATTTACCAAACTTGTTGCGATAGTCAACAGCGGTATGCTGACAGCGGTATCGATACTTGTTGTTTTTGCTACAGCCTGCTCATTGCTGTTAAGTCTTAAAACCGGTCGGGACATTCTTTCCTGGCGGCCCTGGCATCAAATATTGGCCGTTGTCATTTTTGTTGCGTCCTTATCTTTTGCGGCTGCTTTCAAAATTTACCGCTATAATTACAGGCTTATTAGAACGCCCTTTCGTGCGACGGCAATGGCTGGCTTGTTTTTAATCCTGCTTGCAATTACGAAATTCAGCACGTTTTTTGCGGGCAGTATTTATGTGTCGGTTGCCGCCGCGGTCGCCTGTTCGATACTTCTTACGATTGCCTATGACCAGAGATTTGCACTGGCTATGGGAGTTTTATATTCGATGCTGGCCTGTATCGCCGCCGGTTTTGAAACGGATTTCGGACTTTTTCTTACTATGACCGCCGGTACGATTTCAAGCTGTTTTTTGCTGCGGGAAATCAGAACACGGATGAAAATTCTCGAAGTCGGAGTTTTTTCCGGTGCCGCGGTTTTTGTAATTAGTTTTGCGACAGATCTTTTTGAGGCTGGTTTTAATCGCCATATTTTTGTCGATGCCGGCTTGACCGCCACAGCGGTTATAGCTGTAAGCGTCGTTATTCAGGCGCTTCTGCCGATAATCGAAAGGATATTCCGTATCGCGACAAGTATGACCCTGCTTGATTACAGCGACGCCAACCAGCCCCTGCTCAAAAAACTCGCGATGGAAGCGCCCGGCACTTACAGCCATAGTCTGCTAATAGGCTCTGTCGCCGAGGCTGCTGCCGAGTCGATTGGCGCAAACGGCCTGCTCTGTCGCGTCGGTGCCTATTATCACGACATCGGCAAAATCGGCAAGCCTCGCTACTTCGTCGAAAACCAGATGGGTACCTCAAGCCGGCACGACCAGCTTTCTCCCGCTATGAGTCAGCTTGTGATTGTCGGTCACGTCAAGGACGGTATAGAACTTGCCGAGGAATATAAACTGCCTGTGGTTATAAGACAATTTATCGAAACTCATCACGGCACGACCCTGATTGAATATTTTTATGAAGAGGCCAGAAAAAAGGCTAACGGAACAGGTAATCCGCCTCAGGAATCGGAGTTCAGATACCCCGGCCCGCGTCCCCAGACCAGGGAAGCCGCGATAGTTATGCTTGCCGACTCGGTTGAAGGCGCGGTAAGGGCTCTTTCCGAAATTACGCCTACAAAAATTGAAACAGTAGTGCACAATATGGCGATAAAAAGGCTTCAGGACGGTCAATTCGACCAGTGCGAGATTACCTTAAAGGAGCTAAGCAGGATAGAAGAATCGATTTCGAAAAGCCTCGCCGGTCATTATCACGGCAGAGTAGCATATCCGTCAGCCGAGAAGCTTCAGCAAAGTGACGCTGAAGATGGGATTCAAAATGCCTAAAAAAAACATCTCCTCATCATCAGGTATCAAGGTAAATATCTGTACGGATTGTGATGACGTTGCTTTCGGCGAAAAAAAAATTATTGACCTTGTTCGCCAAACAGCCGAACACTTCGATGTCAGAAAAGCTCAGATAAATATCGCCGTTCTCTCCGATAAGCAAATCGTCGATATGAACCGTCGCTTTCTCGACAAAAACGGCACTACGGATGTTATCAGCTTCGATATTTCAGACGACCCAGGCAAAGAAAAAACTTTCGACATCGCCGTAAACGCCCAGATGGCAAAAAAACAGGCCAAAAGCCTCGGCCATACCCCACAGGCCGAACTTGCCCTTTATATTCTGCATGGCCTGCTGCACAACCTCGGATTTGACGATGCGACAAGCCGCAAGGCCGCTAAAATGCACGAAACGGAAGATGATATTCTGAAAAAATTTGGTTTCGGTGCTGTGTATGACGCTGAAAAAAGATAAAGGTATTTGCATTCGTACAACGGACTATTCCGAAAGTTCGCAGATACTGACTTTCTTTGCCCGCGACAACGGCAAAATAGGCGTTATCGCAAAAGGTTCCAGACGCCCAAAATCGTCTTTCTCGGGTGCTATTGAAATTTGTACCATCGGCGATATGGTCTTTTCGCTCAGAGATAACGAAAAACTGGGTACACTGACCGAATTTAATCCGACTTTTCTCGGCCTTGATATCCGTAAAAAACTGCTCGCCCTTAACTGCGCATATTTCGCCGCTGAAATGCTGAACCTGTTTACAAAAGAGCTTGACCCTCATCCGGCTCTTTTCGATGAATCGGCATTATTTTTGCAAAGACTCCAGGAAAACCCGCCCGACAAAATTCTGCCGTTCCTGATACTCTTCGAATTTTCCCTGCTTGAACAAATCGGCTCACAGCCTCTCTGTGATAGTTGCGCAAACTGTAAAAGAAAATTCGATACAGATTGGAAACAATATTTTTTCAGCCCCTCTGCCGCAGGTCTTGTTTGTCGCGATTGCGAACCTGCTTATGTTGACAAAAAAACGATTACTTCTGAATGTGCCGGCTGCCTGAATCAGCCGTCAAAAGTCTTGACCGCCAAACTGGCCGTACTTGCGGAAGTTGAAAAAATCCTTATGGAGTATATTGCAAACCTGCTCGAAAGACCGCCGAAAACGGCAGATATGATTTTAAAACTTCTAAAGTGACCAATCGGCTATTTCGCTTTGCTCAAATATTCGCCGTTTTCCGTACTGATTCTTACGACCTCGCCAACCTCTATAAATGGCGGAACGCGCGTATGCAGACCTGTTTCCAGAGTAGCGTCTTTCATTTGATTTGTTGCCGTTGCCCCTTTTGGCTGAGGCGTCGTTTCCGTAACAGTCAGTTCAACGACATTTGGCAGTTCGATTGACACTACAGTTCCATCGCATACGAGGGTCATAACATTGGTGTCAGGCTTAAGATAGCCGATTTGTTCAGCGACCATTTCCTTCGGTATGGTAACCTGGTCGAATGTTTCGCTGTCCATCAGTACCAGTCCGTTTGCATCGGAGTATAGATACTGCATTTCGCGCCTGTCGAGGAATGCCTGTTCGATATCCTCGGTGGAACGCAGTCTTTTTTCGAACATAATACCGTCTTTAACGCCGCGAAGCTTGGCCTGTACAAACGCCCGCAAATTCCCCGGCGTAACATGTACCGACTTAACGCAGATACAGAGCTTGCCGTCCATCATAACGCCCATTCCGGGTCTTAATTCACTTGCCTTCACAATTACTCCCTGAAAAACCTTATTTTTAATAGAGCGAGAAATATAGCTTTTTTTCTATCCGCGCGTCAAGGACAAATTTATAAAGTCCGGAACCGACAAAGATTATCATAATCTCTCGTTTTTTTGATTTTTACATAAATGCTGTGACCGCATCTTCATTGATTTTACACTTCACGATTTCACCTTTAATCAAAGTTCTATTACTGACAACAGAAATTTCATAATATCGTTCGCATCTGCCCCGTCCTGAGTTTGCCTGCCCTGAGCCTGTCGAAGGGTTAACTTCATCTTCTATAAGGACTTGGGCACTGGCGCCGATGAATTGTTTTCTGAATTTATTAGCTAATAGTATTTCCAGTTCTCGCAGTTTCAAAATTCTTTCGGTTATAACTTTTTTATCTATATGGTCTTGTAGTTTCTCTGCTGCTGTGCCGACCCGTTTGCTGAACGGGAAGATATGAATTTTTGAAAAGCCCGCAATATTTGCTACTGACAGACTTTGCGCAAAATCTTGTATAGTTTCACCCGGAAATCCAACGATTATATCAGTTGTTATTGCCGGCCTATCGAGCTGTAACTTTATTTTTTCTATGGAGTTAACGAAATCTTTGACGGAGTATTGTCGGTTCATTTTTTTCAGGATTTTATCTGAACCCGATTGAAGCGATAAGTGCAGATGAGGCATAATGTTATAATTATTTTTCATCACATCGAGCAGTTTGTCGGTTACATCGGCAGGCTCAAGGGAGCTTAATCTAATTCTTTTAAGGCCAGATACTTGCGAGATTTTTTCGAGTAGTTCTGCCAGAACCGGATTTTCGTTATCCGGCCAGTTTTTCCGTTTTACGGTTTCCTGTCCGTAGGCTCCGAGAAAAATTCCGGTCAGTACAATTTCCTTATGTCCTGAGTTTACAAGGTGTTGTGCCTCTTCTATAGCTTTTTCAATTGGTTTGAAGGTTATATTCGGCCTTGTTTTTGGAATTATGCAGTATGAGCAATAGCCATCGCAGCCATCCTGAATTTTTAAAAATGCCCGTGTTTGACCATAAAATTTCTCTATGGTTTCATATTTAGTTAAAGTATTGTTATCAATTGACTTAAAGTCTATTCCAGCGGTGGTTAGTTGCTGTTTGAGCAGGTCAAAAAGCTCTTCCAGATTGCCTGCCAGGAGCAGTTTTTCATCGAGATTTTTGAATTCGGCAGGGTCTGCGTTTACTAAGCAGCTTGAAACAAAGATTTTAGCGTTTGGGTTTTGTTTTTGCGCTTTTCTGATGAGTTGCCTGCTCTTTGCCGAGGCTATATGTGTTACGCAGCAGGTATGAATGATAATTATGTCAGCCTTTTTGAAATCCTGTACGTATAATAACTTGCAGCTCGTCAGAAACTGTATAATCTGCTGAGCTTCGTACTGATTTACCTTGCAGCCAAGGGTATTTACGGCAAAAGTTTGCATAATTTACGTAATCTGTTATAATCCAATATCTTTAGCAATATTTGAAAAGCTAAGTAATTTTAAACTATTCAGCGTTTCTGGAGAAGCCAAAAAATGGCGGCAGGCGGTCGCTCTGTATGGGCAATTGACATAGGCAATAATTCTCTGAAGGCTCTTCGTCTTCAGCAGGCAGGGGACCGTATAGAAGCAATCGGGCTTGATTATGTTGAGCACTCCAAAGTTCTCAGCGCGGAAGGTCTGAGCGAAGAGGAAAAAAATCAGATTATCCGCGCAAGTCTTGCAACATTTGCAGGCAGAAGCGAACTGGGCAAAGACGAAGTAGCAATTTCAGTTGCCGGCCAGACAAGTTTTGCAAGGTTTATAAAACTTCCGCCGGTCGAACCGAAAAAAGTTCCGGAGATAATCAAATTCGAAGCTGTTCAGCAGATACCGTTCGACATAAACGAAGTTGAATGGGACTGGCAGATTATGCCGAAACCCGACAGTCCTGAAATAGAGGTCGGAATATTTGCCATAAAAAACGAGCTTATAAGCAAGCACCTCGAAAACTTCAGTGCTGAAAATCTGCGTGTTACAATCGTTCAAATGGCGCCGATGGCCATGTATAATTATGCTCAGTTTGACCGCAACGACCTTGACGAGGCCGACAAAAAGGCGGTGGTGCTTCTCGATATGGGTTCCGGCGATACGAACCTTGTAATATGTACGAAATCGACAGTGTGGCAAAGGTGCATACCCTTAGGCGGAAATAATTTCACCAAGGCCATAGCTGAGGCTTTTAAGCTTGACTTTGAAAAGGCCGAAAAACTCAAACGCGGTGCGCCGGTAAGCAAATACGCCAGACAAATCTTTCACGCTATGAAACCCGTCTTTACCGATTTCGGAGCCGAAGTGCAGCGTTCGCTGGGATATTACAGCAGCAGTCATAAAGGAATATCTTTTACAAAAATGGTAATGCTGGGCGGCGGTTTCAAACTGCAGGGTCTGAGCAAATATGTTCAGCAGACAACACAACTTGCCGCTGTCAGGCCGGATTCATTCGAAAAACTTGTTCCGGCGGGGGGTATTTCAAGCGCGAAACTTCACGACAGTCTCTGCGACCTGGCGATTGCATATGGACTTGGACTTCAGGGGTTGGGGCTGGCGAGAATACAAAGCAATCTTTTGCCGAGAGGTATCGCCCGCAGGATGATGTGGGCAAGAAAGAGTAAATTTTTTATAGCCGCAGCGGGTATTTTGCTTGCCGCATCATTGCTGGCGATGTTTAAGGCAAATCTTGACATGAGGGCCTGGGTAGCCGCAAGCGCCGCATCGAAAAGACAGGACACAGAAAGCATTCTTAGGCAGGCAAGAACCGCGGATAGTGAATTGAGTCAACAGCAGGCCAGGAGTAGCGGCTATGAAGAACAAATAAAGAAACAGATGGAAATATTCAAATATCGGGATGTTATTCCATTGTTCTATGAAACAATCTTTAAATGCATCCCCAACGCACAAAATAACCCGGCTCAGGCCGAACTTTATAATGCCTATGACGAAGGCAGCATTAAAAAAATAACTGCAATACCGCGAAATGACCGCAAACAGGTTTTCATAACGAATATAATGATTAATTACTACGACAGTCTGCTTGCTGCAAAGTTTGAAGCAGGCAGGTTTGACCGGTCTATAGCCGCAACAGCATCGTCTGCCGATGCTTCGCAGGGGGAAATAACGGATGGAAAAGGATTTACAGTTGTTATTGAAGGTTATACGCCTTACGAAAAAATTGGCGAACTTATGGACCCGGTAGGGGTGGGAAATGACAAGGATAAATGGGGCGTCATAACACGAATGATGAATATTGATGATGTTAACGACGGCAATAGCCCATTTAAATTGTTTTACAAGGAAAAAATAGAACACTTCAGGCTTGAAACAGGCCTGGTGGATATTGCCGACAACCGTATGCCCGCGGGTATTGGTGTTCCGAAAGTTATATCGAGAAATATGACAGACCAGCAGAAGCCGGAAAATGTGTATGGAGGCAGAGTCGCCGGCGGTCAGCCAGAAACCTCGGACCGTGTAACAAGCGAACAGGTACTTGTCGATCCTCTGACAGAAGAAGAAATTAGCAAAACATTCGCTCTCGATAATAAGGGTAAGAAGAAATACGACACTTTCGGACAACCAGTATATGAAGAAAGAGACAGATGGTTTAGAATCAGGGCCAAATTTATTTGGAAAAACGCGCCGCAAACAGCAGCGTCGGTGTCTGATGAGACACCTTCCGGACAAGGCAGTACACTGATATATGAAGAGTAGATGAGGGTCAGTAAGACCGATAACCAGGAAAGTACGAATGAATATAGTCAGGATAATAAAAAAGAATACTTCGATAATCATACCGGCGGCAATGGCGGCAGTGGCCTTATTGCTGCTTGTTCCTACAGTTATAATAAGGGGGAAAATAAGCACCAAACTCGAAGAAAGCGTAAAACTTGGCAGGGAAGTAGCATCATCACTGCGGACAGCCGTATCCGACAAACAATATAAAGTTGTCGAGGAATTAGAGAACATGCATCAGGCTGATGCCAATGAAATTGAGAATCTTGCAAGACAGACAAGCCAGAGAGAACTGTTCAGTTATAAGATATTTCCAGAACCCAATGAAACATCGGTACAGATTTTCAATGAGTTTAGGAAAGCATATATGACCGCTTTTGCAAAACTCACTGCGGATATGCACGCACTGGATGCCCCGACAGATGTAGAAATCCGAAAAGAAGCCGGTTCAGTCGAAATACCAACGGATACTTATACACGGGAGACGATGAGTAGTTTGCCGACAGAAGATAAGAGTAACAAAATCATAAATCTCCTTTGTAAACGCCGCAGTGAAGAAGTACCGGTCTATGCCAACCCGAGAGTTTTCAGCGGATATGCAGTATGGGATAACTGGGAGTATAGCGGAACTGAAAATGCCGTAAGGGGCTGCTGGTATAGTCAGCTTGCATACTGGATACACAAAGATATTGTAGATACCGTTAATACAATGAACTCGGGTTCTACCAGTACAACTAAATCACCGGTAAAAAGGCTTCTTGGCATACGATTTGCCCGCAGCAGTGCCATCGGCACCGGTGCAGACAATGGTCGCGAATTGCCTGTTTATGTTACTGATAAAGGCGGCGGTTTATACTGGCCATGGACCACAAGAAAATGTGGAGACCTTCTTGATGTCGTTCACTTCGACCTGGCCGTAATTGTTAAAGCTGATGATGTACTTAAGTTTATGGAGGAACTATGCAGTGAAAAAGAGCATTCTTTTGCCGGATACAAGGGTGACCAGAAACCCCAGATATACAAACATAATCAGATAACTATCCTTCAAAGCAATATCGAGCCGGTATATAGAGATAGCCCGGAACATAAAAGATATTACTATGGTCAGGATGCTATCGTTCTTATGAACCTTGTATGCGAATATGTTTTTAATCGTCAGGGTTATGATATCATAAAACCAAAATATATTCAAAATGACATAGCGGGAACAGGGGCAGCGATACAGCCATTCCAGCCCGGACCCGGAACTCCTCAATCGGGAGGAACGCAGGGAATAGAGGGAAGTGAATAGCCGACGGTAAAAAGACAGAATGCAGAAAGAAGAATACAAAACGTAAAATGAATTAAAAATGCCTGCCGCAGGCAGGTTCCAGATTTTTATTTTAGTTGATGTTATGAGCAGTAAAAAAGGAAATATAATAGAGCTTTTTATTGATAAGGCGGTGCTGGCTGTTGCAGGGCTTCTCGCACTGGGAATACTTTTTATCTATGTTATAGGCAATCCCAACGCAGTTGAATATGCCGGCCAAAAGTGGGGTCCGAAGGATATAGACAACTATATCAACAAAGATGCGCAGCGGCTGCGGGAAAAACTGAGGCAGGAACCCAATACGGCCAGCCAATATGAATCTCAAAAGCCGCAATATCTGGCGTTGCTGAAAGACCCGATTAAACAAACCGTCAATACAGATATAAGATTTCCTCTGCCGGGCCTTGCCGGCACAACCGTAGACAAAGAAAGAACTTACCGAATTCCACAGCCGCCCCTGATAGATAAACCCACTGTGGCAGTGGTTAGGATGGCGGCGTTTGTACCAACAGAAGAACTTACATCAGCAATGCCCTATGAAAATTCTGAAACAAAACTTGAGGATGTGGACCTTGTAACTATCGAATCGGCCGTCAACGCAAAACAGCTTTATGACGGATTTAGGGAATCCTTTGCGGCAAGAAGTCTGCCGGAAAGATGGCGGTCGGAGCAGTATGCAAAACCTGTTTTTGCAAAAGTCGAACTCCAAAGAAAAACACAACAATCCGATGGAAGCTGGAATGACTGGATTGAAGTGCCGCGAACAAAAATATGCAGTAGGAAGAAAGAGCTTCGTGTTCCGCAGGAAGCGGACGAATATGGAATGGAAATATCGTTGGTTCAGTTTGCCAAGCCTGAATTTCGCGACGAAATAGTTCAACCGCCTGTTTATTACAATGCGATACCCACCGAGCCGTGGATAAGTCCATCTTTTTATAATGAGCGGCAGAAGACAATCGCCAAACAGCAGGAGGAAACTCGGCGGCTGGAGATTGAGGCGGAAAGGACAAGACGACTTCAGGAAAGGGCAACCCAGCCTAGTCGCCAACCGACAACAAGACAACCGATACGAGGCGGCGGCGACGATGAGGGTGGGCTGAGTCCGACTGTGCGAAACCAGCCGAGAAGGCCCGTAAGGGATACGGCAATTCCGGACCAGACGCAATATTTGAGTGAAGAAAGTAAATTTAATGACATCAGGCTTAGGCCGGATACAAATCCCGCTGAATTGGAAAAACTTGTTTTCTGGGCTCACGATGATACCACAGTGCCAGGAGAGAAATATCAATACCGCATAAGAATCGGCGTGTTGAACCCCATTGCAGGCAAGGGATGGGTCAGCCAAGATCAAAATGACCTTCGTGACCAGGTCGTGCTCTGGAGTAAATTTGTCGAAGTAAATGATGTGGTAGAGATACCAAAGAGGCTTGTCTTTTTTGCGACCGACCTTCGGGAAATTCAAAAAAGTGCCAGTATTGACAGAACTGCTGAAATTATGGTTGCAAAATACACGCTGGGTAACTGGGTGAGCCGTACATTCAGTGTCAAAAACGGGGAAGAGATCGGCAAACCGGTCGAAACAGCAGGAGACTCGCGGCTTGCGAAGATAGGTATAAGCAGTGATACCATCGATTTCTCTACTAAAGCTGTAATGGTTGATGTTCAGAAAGTAACCGAATGGATAGGAGCGGGATATTTGCGACAGCGTGATTACTCTGAACTTCTGTACAGTAACGACGGCAAGGCTATTGAGAGAATGGCAATAAAGGAAAGATTCTGGCCTGCCAAAGTCACAAAAACTTATAAGGAGATATCAGACGCTCTTGCCGCTATGCCTGTGATGCTTCTGGACTGGAATCAGGCGGTAGCTGGCAGCGGACTGAATACATATCAGCGTTCAACACCATCACAGGAGTATATGCCTCCGGCCGGCACTGACCAAAGACAACCCAGACGGGGCAGCCCGCCGCCGTCAGTTATTCTGGAAGAATAAAATCCAATCTCAGTAACTATTTACATCAGATTACTGGAATAGAAGTCTTGTGACCAGTTGCCGCTTTTGCAAAACCCGGCAGGATGTAATTCTCAACAACAACATCCCAACTCATTTGTGCGGCAAGGTCGTAGCCGGTATTTATCATTTCAACCGTTTCTTCGTCGGTTTTCGGCAGTCTTGCAAGTATTTCCATCGCAACCTTTTCGCCGACATAATGTTCGATTTGATTGCGTATGCCAACATCGATTTTGAGCATATCCACGATATCGTTTAATTTTATGCCGTCCAGGTCGGTATAATCAGCGATTATGACATTTCTGATTTCTTCGGGACAGCCGATTTTTCTGATAAAGCCGGCACATCCGCAAACGCTGCTCAGAACGCATATTCCGCCGAAACTTAGCGGCTCAAGCTGTGCTATGCCGAATGGTTCATAAATACTCTGTCCGAATTCGACGTCGGAGCCTTTTCGGATATCCATAAATTCCATATCCTCAGGCATTCTCATACCGCAATGCTGCCGTTCGAAGCCGAATTGATTTATAAAAAGCATTTTTATGTTTCTGCTTTTCGCGTTGAATTCCTGCACAGCGGAATAAAAGGCAGCTTCGCCGCCGCTGAGGTCCGGCAGTCCTTCGTGGTGCACAACCGGCCAGTGATATTCGGCTTCCATTCGCATAATGTCGTGCGGTCTTCGATGGCCGACTTCGGTGCTTAATAGAATCATCACAGCGGTTTTGTGCAGCGGGCGGAGCTCTTTTTCAATTTGTTCGAGAACCCGCAGGTCTCGCCACAGGCCCTTGCTTCGCACAAGTCTTGTCACGTGCGTAAAGACATAGTCAGGTACAAAACCCAGCAGATTGTGGCAATACTGCTGAAGTTTAGCCTTTGAATGTTTTTTCTCCTCAAGACTTATGTGATAAGCCGGTATACCATTATATGCCAGATTAATATTGGCAGTTGCAAATTCGTGAGCCAGAAATCTCAGTTCATCCGCGATATAATCGCCAACCACAAGAATACTATCGCAATATCTGGAAGCCTCAACCAGTGCATGCTTGGCGTAGTGTGACTGGTCTCCGAATATTTCCGTCAGCGAGACGCCTTCTGCCAGAGCGGCTTTCATAACATTGTAGAACATTGTGTCATGGCCGCTTTTTTCCTCGACAATTCGGCGGACAGTCGCGACCTCATGTGCATGAAAAACCGCTTTAAAATGTGAATCCTTATCCATTTTTGCTGCAAGAGCGGTCGGCATTCCCATAAATTCATGAGAGACGACTATGGTTGTTTCATTATGTGCTGCTGCACCTATCGCTTTTATCGCAGCAATTGCCGGCGGAGCAAGTCGTACCCATTCTTCATAATCCCACAGATGCTCGTAAAGATGGCTCATTATGCCGAATTCGTCGAATAGACGACCCTTAAATTCGTTTATCGGATGTTTGTTTATCTGACGAACGTCAATCAATATGACTTCCGGCATACTTTTTACGCCGGTGCGTTTGTCTTCGTAAAGTTTTCTGCCGTAAGCGATATCGACATTGAAAAACTTTTCAATGCTTCTAAAGGCATCCGCATAACCGGTTCTTACAAAACCATCCGCACTCGAATAAAGCACCTCACCGCCGGGTCCAAGACGATTATGAACGGGACCTTCGGTAGTAAAAAGTGTGCTTACGAGAATTGTTCTGCCGGTATTTTCAAGATAGGCATTACTGGTGAGGATGCCTTCGAGAACGGCGCCGATACCGCCGATTTTACCGATTGCTTCGTGAGTTACATGAACAATGTTGGTCTTATAATTCATTACGCTGTTTCCCTTCCGCAAAATACCACGCTGTTAATTCATCGACAATCACATTATTAAATTATAAAAAATAAATCACGAAAAGTTTATTTAGACAGTTTCGTTACTTTTTTTGCATCTCTGGCTTCTTTTGCCTTTCTATCTTTTTCCTCTTTTTTTATCTTTTCAGCTTCTTCTTGTTTTTTCTCTTTTTCCCTTCTTTCATCGGCTTCTGGAATCGTCAGAAGAGGTCTTTGTGTTATTTCATTAAACTTTTGCATTTCAAGGTCATTTGGTTTTTCGCCTTTATAAATATGAGGCGACAAAACTACCAGCAGTTCCGAGTTATTTTCGACAGTATCAGTAGACTTGAAAGCCAAGCCTACCACAGGAATATCGCCAAGGAATGGGACCTGATTGGTTTGTTTCTGAGTTTCTTTACGGCGAAGACCGCCTATTACAAGTACCTGACTGTCTTCAAGCAGCAGTGAACTTTGTATATTTCTTGTATCAACTATTGGTACGCCGCTGGCTCCGACGCCGCCGGTGACGACACTTGAACCTGTCTGGACACTCTGTGAGGTTTCGACATTCAGGAGAATATATTTGTCATCGGTAAGCGTTGCTCCTATTTTAAGCATTACGCCAACGTTTTTAAATTGCGTACTGGTCAGTGTACCGCCACTGCTGGTATCAGATTGTTCTGAATACGGTATCTCTTCAACGGCTTCAATCGAGGCTGTTTGGCCGCTGACTACCATTACCCGCGGACTTGCAATAATTTCTACATTGTTTTTCTCCTGCAAAGCATGAATTACGGTTCTGATATCGCCGGGAAATAGAAGCCAAAGATCAGAACCTGTTCCGGTGGTATTGAATGCTGTAGCATTACCGATATTTGCAGCATCTCTTAGTGTACTTCCCATACGAGTTGAAAAGTTCTGTCTGAAGACAGCGTCGTGGTCTTTGGTACTAAGCAAATCCCAGTTGATGCCGATATCAGTTTCGTTGTTGAGTTTTACATCGACGATAACGACTTCAATCATAACCTGGTCGGGCTTGCGGTCAATTTTTCGAATCTGCTCAAGGATTTTCGCAAGATTATCGTTTGTATCGCAGACTATCAGGGTATTACCCTTGCTGTCAGTCTCTATGCTGCCGTATTCGCCGGACATACTGACAATAGAAGTCTTGACGCTTTTGGCGTCGAGGAACTTCAGTGTTGCGGTCTCGACAAAGAGGTCGGGTTTTACGGCGATCATGGGCGTTGCTCCGATAGGGGCCTGATTCTGATTTGCCGTAAATTGAGTAAATGGATTGCTTTTGGTTATCTCATTTATGTCAATTTCCGGCTCGTCGGCGCCCTGGATTATCGCGACCAGGCTTGTCAGGATTATTGCCAACATTAAATTTCTATATTTGTTTATTTTCAACATGGCTCGCATTCTCCTTAACCTTTAATGTGTATATGCTTAAAGTAATATTGCAGTTGAGATAACCGCCTGTCGCCTGTTTCATACTGACGCTTATAGTGTCAATCCAGACTTTTGCGGTTTTATTTTGAATAGTATTTAAAAATTTCACTATATTTCCGTAACCCCCCAGAAGATTCATATCAGCCTGATACTGATGGATGTTAATGGAGTTATTATCCTTGACTGAAATCTCTCTTGGAGGCGAGAGTTTGAGATTTACAACCTGGCAGCCGTTCGTTTCAGCTATTGACTGAATACCTGAAAGAAAACTTTTTGCATGGTCAATATCAAAAAATACCTGTTTCTCTAATTCAAACTTCTGCGTAAGTTCGTCGAGTTTTTGCCGGCGCAGCTTCATTTGTGTGGTTATAAGCTTACCGGTTTTTTCCCTTGTGTCCATTGTGCCCCGATATTTCTGGGCGGCCGCAAGATATCGTGTTTGCGGCGCGATAAACCAGTTATACATCGCAACGAAACCTATAAGCAGTATTGCTGCAGTAAGCATGTTGCGTTTTGAGTACTTTGAATGTTTCGATGTCATATCAATTATCCTTTATTCTCTTATTTTTTAAGGGAACAGGTTATCAAATAATCAATCAGGTTATTGCCATACTTTGTATTCTGTTTTGCGTCCGCAAGCTGAGCGGAGCCTATGGTTTTGCATTTGTTCAGCCTATTCACAAAATCATTAACAGCGTTGTAATTTACAGCCAACCCTTCAATCTGCACCGTCGATGAATCTCGTGCCCGCATTTCCTGTATCTGCACAGTCGCCGGGGCCTTTATGCTTACTTCAGCCAGTATATAAGCCCAGTTATTCCAGGTCTTGTCCTTAAGTGCGGTTTTAAGGGTATCAATATTCCGGGCAACCTGCACAGTTCTGTCGTTTACATCGGCTTGTGTCTGAATCAATTTTGATATATCGGTATTTGACAGAATCCGCTCTTTTTTACTGAACTCGTTTTTAACATTTGAGGTTTTCTTTGCCAGGAATCCCATATATATAAATATAAGCAGCAAAATCACGGCGGCGATATTTGCTATAATCACCAGTTGACTCCGGGATTTTCTAATTTCAAATATTTCTTCAGGCAGCATATTAATACTTACAGCCGAGTCGTTGACATCGAGCAGCTTCAGTGCCGCCCCTGCCGCAACGGGAGAAAAATCTTTGTTTGCCGCATCTTCGCAGATGATATCGATATGGCTGGAATCCATCGCGGTCATCTCAATATTCTGGTGGTGTATGTGGTTTTGCAGTTGCTGAACTATTTCCTTTGCTTTTGACGGGTCACAGCTGCAGGCCAGAAATACAGGCCATTTCTCCTGTTTGGCGGTTCTTTCAAGTTCGTAAAACTGCACAATGGAGTCTATCTGCTCGGCAATTACGCCGGTTTGTTCCGGAGAACTGGAAATATCAAAATCTAATTTCTTTGTGCGGAGAAAATCAAACTTCTGTCCGCTGAATACGCACAGACTCATATTCTCATCGTGCAGGAGTACGAGCATTACATTTTTGTTCACCGCAGGTTTTATTACCTTGTTATAACAGGCCCTGACAATCGCAACGACTGCAGGCTCTATAAACCGAATATCTACGTTCTTTTTTTCCAGTTCTTTTGTAACCATAGTGAGCGGCCCGGTCTGGGCGGCTCCGACCAGAACATTTTTTTTCTCTGAAGTGTTCCTGAGAGCACAATAGTCTATCTGGACATCCTTAAGCGGCAGAACTGCATACTGTCTTAGCTCTTCCTGAATAAATCTTCTGGCCGCATCCGGCGAAGGGTCGGGCAGGTTTAGAATCTGGAGCAGTTCGGGCGACGAACAAAAACACATACCCGCTTCGCAATGCCGCGGAAAACCTGTCAGCTTTGATTTTATCACTGCATCTGCGAAAGATTTAAAATCCCTGATTTCATTATTGCCGCCGGCTTCTTTGCCAATTGCCACTCTGCCGCAGCCGGTAAGTATAATCTTCTCGCCGTTTCTCTCGAGACGGACAATGCTCACAAAGTCTTTGCATACGTCTATTCCTATGGCTTTTTTGCGAACATTGACACGAAAATATTTTTGGTTTTTCTTTCTCATTCGTTTATCCTCAACTTGTCAACACGAATTACATAGGAGCCTGTTGTGCCGACGGTAATATCCGCCTGAACCTTCGCAGTAAAACCCTGCGCAGAGGTACCTACTGATGTAATGTTGGGGTCCGGCAGCGAACCTGCTATAGTAACGGCATACGAACCGCCGCCAAAACTGCTGTTGAAGTTACCCGGCAGGGCGGAGCTGGTTCGGATTCGGCCAAAGGCATCGGCGACGCCTGCCTCGGCAATCGCAAGCGCCTGGGCCGCAAAAATTTCATTTTTCATTATTTGTATCTGTTCGGAGTTCATTTCAAGCATACCGACGACAAAGGCCGTCAAAAGCGCTATAGTAAAAACTACTATCAGCAAAACCGAACCGTTATTTTTAATTTTTATTTTCATAATAATTTCGTTTTAAGGTCTTATCTCGCTGCAGCCGTCGTCGGTGGTGCTGGCCGGAGCTATCGCTATCGTAAGAGTTCTAGCCTCGTTTGATGAGTTGAGCGAAAAATTCGAGGTCCCGCTGCCGCCCGCTTCCGATTGCGTGACATATCCTGCACCGCCAGAGACCGTGCCGGCAGAACCGCCGGTCCATTGATACAACTGTGAGATTTCTGTCGCTGTTAGTACATAATTATAGATACGAACATCGTCCATCTTGCCGTTGAAGTATGGGTCGTCAGAATAATTTGACCTGCCAAGGTAGTTTTTGTTCGTATTGCCAAGGTCATGCGGGTCGAGGTAGCCGTGAGTGTTTTGTGCGACATAACTGCCGTTGATATACATTCTGTGGGTGTGAGTAGCCGCGTTTATTGTAATAGCTATATGATGCCAGGTATTAAATGACAGTACAGACGGCGCAACGGTATCTTCATCATCACCGGAACCATCAGTTGTGATGGTAAATTGCGGCGTATCGGAGTTGCCATTGTCGATTACAAGATACATATAGTAAGTTGTGCCGGTGCCGAAATCCCAAATGCGGTGCCAGTCGTCGCCGTCATCTGTGTCCCATTTCACCCATGCTGCGACGGTGCAGTTGGTCAGTGAACTGATGAGCGGACCGATTGGCAGGCTTACATAGTCATTGTTGCCGTCGAGATTTACCGCATTGCCGACTTTCCCCGCAACCCATGTTGCGCCGTTAACCAGCGTTCCGTTGCGGCCGTTGCCGGACGAATCCGCAGCGGTTGTTCCGCTGCTCTCATCCATATTCCAGTATCCCACGAGCCCCGTCGTTCCGCTGGCGCTTTCATCTGCTGTAATTGTGGTATGGCCGGAAAGCAGTGCTGGATTGTCTAACGTAATATCGTCATCATCAAACGCTCCCAGGCGAAGAACTATGGAATTGTCTGCCGCTGTCGTTACTGAAGGACTGCTCGGCGTACTGCTCGTATAATCACCGGCTGTGTAATCTTCGATAGGGTCTGTATCCTGACCGGTGAATCGCATCATCCAGCCGTAGGCCTGCTCACTTCCCGTCCAGGTAAACGTGTGACTGGCTGGTTCTGAAGAACCTGCAATTTTATACCATGCTCCCAGTGTTACCGCAGTGTTTGCTCCGCGGTCGATTAGTGTCCAGCCCTGTCCGACAGGTGCCGCTATCGAAGATGAAGTATCGCCATCTGTTGCAACTGCTGCGATGAGCAAATCACCCGAACTGGTACTTGTTGGAATCGGAACGGCAAGAGATGTCGTATCGGATGAGGCTTTTGCCTCGCCGAATCCCCTGTATTTTAGGTTGTTATACAACTGTGTAATTTCAGCGGAGCTAAGTACACGGTTGTAGATACGAACACCGTCAATCGTACCGTCGAAATATGGGTCAGCAGAGAAATTTGACCTGGCAAGATAGTTTTTGTTCGTAGTTCCCAGGTCATTAGGGTCGAGGTAGCCGGAAGTATTTTGTGCGACATAACTGCCGTCAATATACATTTTATGGGTATGATTATCCGCGTCTATCGTCACGGCTATATGATGCCACACGTCAGCAGACAAAGACGATGGCGCCGTAACCTGCTCCTCATTTGACCAGCCGCTGGTTGTAATAGCAAAACGCGGCCTGTTCGTGTAGCTGTTTCTGACTGTAAGAAACATATAGACGGATTCGCCGGTGCCGAAATCCCAGACACGCTGCCACGCATTGCCTCCGTCCCAGTTTACCCATGCCGTGATGGTGCAGTTAGTCAGCGAACTGATGACCGAACCGATTGGCAAGCTTACATAATCGTTGTAGCCGTCAAAATCCAGAGCGTTGCCGATTTGTCCCGTGACCCACACTGGGTTGCTGCTCAGTGTCCCATCGTTGCCGTTGACCGAAGAATCCTCAGCTGTTGACCCGCTGCTCTCATCCAATTTCCAATATCCCACAAGGTCACATTCGGAGGCCGAGTTTGTTCGCAAATATGCCGAAGCGATAAATGTCCTGTCCGTTCCCAGCGGATTGCTGTTTGGAAAGTCCGTCTCGATTTCGACAAATCGAATCTCGTTTACTTCGGTTATCGGAGTGTCGACATCATCCAGCGAATAGCAGCTAATCTGAAATCTGTCCACCGGTCCTGCGAGCTGTTCTTCGCTGCCGAGGTTGCCGAAAACTACGTATCCGCCGCTGACCATATATCTTTTCGTATTGCCAAGATTGTCTTCGAATGTTATGAAGCCGCTGTTAACGTTGCTGTCACTGACGCTGACAATATTTCTTGCCGCTGAAAGATTTCTGCATATGTGCTCTTCGAGAACCCTTCCGTTCTGAATCATGTTAGCCGAGGCCTCGGAACTTGCCCAGCTGTTTCGTATGGCACGGAACTGCGGCATTATCGCCGCCATAATAATAACCATTATGGACATAGCGATTACCAGTTCAGTCAGACTAAGTCCCTTATTGTTTTTTCCTATACGCATTTCTTTCATTACCTCTTTAAAAGTATCGGCTTATAAACCGGCCTTGCTAACCTCAAAGCCTATACTGCCATAAAGAGATAAAAGTGATGAAAATCCTTGATGAATAGGGGAAAAAGTTGGTTTTTATAGGACTTCAATACTAAAAGAATATGTTGCTTATCGTTTTGTACAACAGGTCCTATAACAGTGGTTTAAAATGGATATTTTCATAGCAATTCTGATTTAAGGTGTTATTTCGCCGCTGCAGTCGTCGTTGCTTGTGCTGTCCGGAGCTATCGCTATCGTAAGAGTCCTTGCTTCGTTCGATGAGCCGAGTGTAAAATTCGAGGTCCCACTGCTGCCCGCTGTTGATTGTTTGACATATCCTGCTCCGCCGCTGACCGTGCCGCCCGTGCCGCTGGCATCGGATTTGAGTGCGATGCTCATCCTTCCCTGTACCGATGATGTGGCAAGTGTGGCTGTCGTTGTTCCGTAGGCGCCTGCTGTTGCCTTAACGCCGGTGGCTGCTGCAAATCCGCCGCCGTTGTTATTGGTAGTGCCGTTGTCTATACGTTCTGTCAAACTTGCCAGGTTAGCGTTCGTCCAGCCTGAGGCTTGTGCGGTAGTTGTGTCAGTTCCGTATGCAACGATTTCTAAAACGAGTGTGTTTGCAACCGTAGTTGTTGCGCCAGGGATTGAAACCGATGTGCTCGCAGATGAAGCTGTGTTTCCGGCTGTTATATCCCATGGGTTGCCTGATGCGATGACTCCACGGAATGTGATAATTCTGGCAACTTGATGATTGCCTGAATCAGCAACAACAGGACTTGCTTCTGATGATGTTGCAGCACGTTTCCAATAAACTGCAAGACGTGTTGCGGCTGTTCCGCCGGCTGTTCCTGTGCCTTGCGGAGAGTTAGTTACTTGTGCGAAACCCGCCGCGGTAGCGAGCGAGATAGTTTGGTTCGCCGATTCGATTATAAGAAAAGCAACATCGCCCGACTGATGTGTCGGCCATGATACTGTAGTCTGACCTGCACTGGATGTTAATGCGCCTGCTGCTTGATAGGTTGGTGGACTACCAGTAACACTGCTGGCGCTCTCGTCGGCCGTAATTGTGGTATGGCCGGAAAGCAGGGCGGAATTATCTATGGTTATATCGTCATCATCGAATGCTCCCAGACGAAGGATTATAGAGTTGTCCGCTGCTGTCGTTACCGAAGGACTGGTCGGCGTACTGCTCGTATAGTTGCCGGCTGCGTAATCATCGATAGGGTCGCTCGAATCCTGACCGGTGAATCGCATCATCCACCCGTAAGCCTGCTGACCTCCCGTCCATGTGAAAGTAGGAGCCGACTCTGATGCGCCTGCGACTTTATACCAGGCCCCCAAAGTTACCGCGCTGCTGGATGCTCCACGGTCGATTCGTGTCCAGCCCGCTGCTGCTGTCGTAATTGTAGTCGAAGTATCGCCGTCTGTGGCGACTGCCGCGATTAGCAGGTCGCCTGCACTATAACCGGCCGGAATCGAAACAGCCAGAGATGTAAGGTCGGAAGCGTCTTTGTTTTCGGTATGCGTCGGCTGGTATCTGAGGGTACTGGCCAACTGTGCGATTTCCGCCGCCGTCAATACGCGGTCGTAGATGCGGACGTCATCCAATGTGCCGTTAAAATATGGGTCGGCAGCGAATTGTGACCTGGCAAGGTAATTATGGTTAGTAGCACCCAAGTCGCTTGGGGTAAGGTAGCCAAAAGTATTCTGTGCGACGTAGCTGCCGTCGATATACATTTTATGAGTATGATTATCCGCATCTATCGTCACGGCTATATGATGCCACACGTCAGTGGACAAAGTCGATGGTGCCGTAGTCTGGTCCTCGTTCGAGTAGGTATTATCTGTAATTGCGAAGCGCGGTCTGCCAGTATTGCCGTTATTGGGCGTCAGGAACATATAGCGAGTTTCTCCGGTGCCGAAATCCCAAATTCTCTGCCATGAGCTGCTTCCGTTCCAGTTTACCCATGTCGTGATAGTGCAGTTAGTCAGTGAATTAATGACCGAGCCGATGGGCAGACTTGCATAGTCGTTGTAGCCGTCAAAGTCCAGCCCGTTACCGATTTGTCCTGCGACCCATACAGGGTTGCTGCTCAGTGTGCCATTATTGCCGTTGCCCGATGAATCTGCTGCGGTTATTCCGCTGGTTTCATCCAGTTTCCACCATCCCACGAGGTCGCACCCAATATTTGCGTTTGCACGCAGATAAGCGGAAGCGATAAAGGTCCTGTCCGTTCCCATCGGGTTACTGTTCGTAAAATCTGTTTCGACTTCTACAAGCCGAATGGTATTTGCATCAGTCGTCGGCGTATTGAAATCGTCAAGCGAATAGCAGCTGACCTGAAATCTGCTCACAGGGCCTGCGAGTTGTTCTTCGCTGCCCAGTGTGCCGAAAACGACATATCCGCCGCTGACCATATACCGTTTTTGTATGTCGGCGGCATCTTTAAAAATTACGAAGCCGTTGGAATCGCTGCTGGAACTTACATTGACAAGCTGTTTTGCCGAGGAAAGATTTCGGATTATATGCTCTTCGAGAACCCTGCCATTCTGAATCATATTAGCCGAGGCCTCGGAACTTGCCCAGCTGTTTTGTATGGCACGGAACTGCGGCATTATCGCTGCCATAATAATCATCATTATGGCCATAGCGATTACCAGCTCAACCAGGCTAAGCCCCCCATTGTATTTTTTCATATTTATTTCTTTGCCCTGTCTTCTCGCGGTATCGTCTTGTTTGCTGAATTTGGTAACTTTAAAGTAGTTAACACCATAAGAATCCGAGAAGGGCAAGAAACTGTGGAGGGATAAGAAAAAAAACAACTTTTATTAGGCAGTCAGACCCACAAAAAAATATCAGATGTTAGTATGAGAAGTAAGTCCCATAACAGGGATACGAACTTCTACCACCTGCGGGCGATTTGAGTCTGGAGTGTAATTTCAATCTCGTCGCTGTCGAGTGCGCTATTGGAATTGCGGTCCTGACCTGCCGAAACGGTGATTGCCTTGAGATTGCTGTTTACGGATGAGACTGTTGTGTTGCAGAGATACGAACCGTTCAGCACGTCGTTATTTTGAGAAGCGATACTGTCAAAGTTATAAATTGATCTTGCATGTATGTTATTAAGTTTCGCCTGCGCAAGACAAAGGCTTTGTGTTTTTCTTTCGATAATTACAGAATTCATATTTGCCTGGGTAAGACCCTTTAATATAGGAACAAGAGCGATAAGCAGCAGGGCGGCAGCAACCACAACCTCGGGCAGTGTAAGAGCCTTTTGATTTTGCCGTTTGAGTTTTTTTATTGCAAAGTACATTTTACCATTCCGGTCGAAGTAACAACGGATATTATATAGGTTTTCCCGCCTCCGCTGACAGCAAGATTATCGGTATCGCCTGTCCTGTTGCCCAGCGGGCCGAACACAAAATCGTTGGCTCCTGTGCAGGTAACATTTTCAGCTATTGTATCTGATTCGACAACTGTGCTTGTTTGGACATTAATTATCTGAAAACCGGTATAAGGGCTTGGACCTGTCATATTGAGTCTAAAGCCCTGCGGATATGTATTCGCGTTGGAAATCGCAAGAGTTCTGCAGTGGCGAATCGCGGCTGCCATTCTTTCCGCCCCGGTTTGTGATTTGCCCAGATTAATGACTGACATCGCCAGCTTGGGAATAGCAATAAACGTTAGTGCGCCCACTATCAGCATGACGATTAACAACTCAACAAGCGTAAACCCTTTTCCGACTGTTTTCATACGTTTTTACCAAAATTAAAGGGATGGCTGGCCAGCCATCCCTTTATTGTATCATCTATACGGATCCGTTTTTTTGTCTTAAAATCGTACTGCTGCAAGCTGCGGATTAATGACTGTGGGCGACCACTCGATCATTCGTTACTACATATGCCACAGGTGGTGTAAACGGACATACCGGTTTGCCTTCCGGGAAATAATTTGTGTTGGCAAAAAATACATCATAATCCGCCGGGTATGCGCCGGTGTTGGCATAGTACATCTCAATTTGAGAGTTCATTATGTCAACATTTGTGTCACAGGCATTCTGCTTGGCTGTTGTAGTACTTACAGCGATTTTGGGTATTGCGATGGCCGCTAATGCGCCAAGAATCAAAACCACTATCAGCAATTCGATTAACGTAAAGCCTTTTCTGCGATTCATTGCTATCTCCTTTAGATAAGCCAATAATTTTTTATATATAGTTTTCCTACTTAAATCATAACTAATATTCGGCACCAAAGCCGGGTTACTTTCGTAAAATCCGGTTTTAAACGCCAAATTATTTCAAATGGGACATATAATCGAACATTGGCATATAGACCGCAAGCAGTAAAAGTCCTATAACTAAACCCATCCCCAGCGTAAGTGCCGGCTCAAGTTTGGTCATCAGCGAGTTAATTGTCCGGTCAATATCCTTGTCAAGAAACTCGGTGCCTTTATGGAGCATCTGTCCGAGCTGACCTGCCTGTTCGCCGGAGTCTGCAAGCTGGGTTATCAGCGGCGGGAAAATGTCGTGTTTTTCGAGTGATTCCGCCAGGCCCAAACCGGACTGAACCGATTTTTGAAGGTCGGCACTTATATAGGAAATTTTTTCATTATTTGCCACGAGGCCTGCCACCTGAAGCGCCTTGATTATCGGAACACCGGTCATTATCAGCATAGCGAATGTCTTAACGAAGTTCGATACCGCGACTGTTCTGTTCAGCTTGCCGAACAGAGGCATTTTAAATTTGAAATAATCCCACCAGGTTTTTATGTGTGGATTTTTGCGGATATATCTGAACAAAAACGGCAGAGAAAATCCTACGGCCGCAACTGCAGGCCAAAATCGTCTTAAAATAATGCTGACTATGATAATCGCCTGGGTAGGACCCGGCAGGGGGGCGCCGAGCTGGCGATAAACTTTGGAGAAAACAGGTACTACAAATATGACAAGGGCTGTTATTACGACAAGACACATAAGCAATACAACCAGAGGATATGTAAATGCGCTTTTCAGACGAGCCTGCATATCCGCCTGTTTTTCAAGATATCGTGCGCTTATCTCAAGACTTTCCGCCAGTTTTCCGCTGGATTCGCCCGCCTCGATCATCCCAAGGAAAAAATCAGAAAAAATATCGCGATATTTCGAAAACGAGTCGGTAAGCGATAATCCAATCTCTACATTCTTTTTTACATCAGCGATAATGTATTTCAAAGACCGGTTTTCAGTCTGTTTTTCAAGGGTCTCAAGACAAGGTACGATTGGAAGTCCTGCAGTGCACATGCCCGCAAATTTAAACGCGAAAGCCATAACGTCAGACTGTTTTACACTGATTGAGTTGGAGTTGAATTTTCTTTTCCTTTTCGCCCGCATAAGGTTATAGCCGATTTTGGCAAGTTCTCTGCGAAGGGCGGCTGTATTGCTTATGTCGTCGTAAATGCCGCTGAAAATATGCCCGGTTTCGTCGCGTGCGGTATATTCGTACGTCGCCATTAGTCCTCCAGCATATCAACGACTCGATAAAGTTCTTCCAGCGTTGTTGTACCCGATAGAACTTGTTGAATTCCGCTTTTTTTCAGTGTTCGCATACCTTCCTTTATAGCCTGCCGTTTTATCTCAGTGTCGCTTTTACCTTCGATTATCATATTCTGGATTGTTTTTGTAATAGGAAGAATCTCGTATATGCCCCTTCTTCCCAGGTAACCTGTTTTGGCGCAGTTATCACAGCCGATGTTGTGGTGAAGAACCATATCTTCAGGCTGATCGGCAAAAAGCAGTTTCTTAACCTCCGGCGCAGGCGGATAAGTCTCTTTGCAGGCGAAGCACGATGTCCTTATAAGCCTTTGCGCGATAGTCCCCAGCAGCGACGATGCGAGCATAAAAGATGGCACACCGAGATTGATTAAACGCGATATGGCGCCGGCCGCATCATTCGTATGAAGGGTCGAAAGAACCAAATGGCCCGTCATCGCGGCGCTGACCGCGATTTCTGCCGTTTCAAGGTCTCGGATTTCGCCGATTAGAATAACATCCGGGTCCTGCCTTAAAATGCTCCTCAATGCCGAGGCAAATGTTAGACCGGCACGCGTATTGGTTTGTACCTGTGTAACGCCATCCAGCCTGTACTCGACAGGGTCTTCGACGGTTATAATATTTCTTTTACTGTTATTCAAAAGCTGCAGAAGAGAATAAAGTGTCGTCGTTTTACCGCTGCCGGTAGGGCCGGTCAGAAGAATCATTCCATAAGGATTTTCGATAAGTTTTCTCATTCCCTGGTTGTCGAACGAATCCGGTGTAATATTATCGATGTTCCACTTGCTGCCGCTCTTATCGAGAACTCTTATAACGATTTTCTCGCCGACAATGGAAGGCAGAGAAGAAACACGCAGGTCGTATTCTTTATTATTGTGAATGGTTGTAATATGCCCGTCCTGAGGAAGCCGTTTTTCCGCTATGTCCATTTTAGCCAGAATCTTTATATGGCTGAGTATTTCCGCCTGCGCTGAAGATGGTATATTAAGCTCTTTTCGCAGAACGCCGTCGATTCTGTACCTGATGACCATATCTTTTTCCTGCGGCTCAATATGAATATCGCTTACACGCGAATCTATCGCACCGGCGATAATCGAAGCTACAAGGCTGCTGACAGGGTCTTCGCTTTCCTGAAGCTGGTCCAAAACTGCCGTCGGGCGTTGTTTTTCCTGTTCTGCTGTTTTCTTCAGCCTCATCGATGCGATGGTCTGCTTGGTTACGTTTTGAACATTGAAATGATAACGAATAGATGATTTTATCGCGTTCGGCGCCGCCGCCTGCGGTATTACCTTGCAGCCGGTTCGCATCTCTATCTGGTCGCGGATGGCAAGGTCCATCGGCGAACTCATCGCCACATAAAGTTTGTCGCCATCCATACGAACGCCGATGAGATTATGCTCATTCGACATCTCATACGGTATCATATGCGCCGCAATCGGCTCAATCATATCCGGCGAAAGATTTAAAAATTCGATATTTTGACTTTTCGCGATAAGCATGCCGAACTGCTCGTCGGTGAGCAGACCGTTTTCCTTAAGAACTGTTATAAAGTAAATGATGCTCCGGCCGCTTTTATCGCATTTCTCATATAGCTCATTAAGCTTTTGTTCGTCGGCAATGCCCAACCGGATAATTTCATCGAACAACAAATTGTCGGTATGCTGCAGCTTTGGCATAATTATAGTCTCACATAATCCCGATTTATCGAGATACTTTTATCGCGTAACAAAAATCGTCAAAAATCCTGCTCGGCTTAACGAACGATTAAATAACTTAAATTAGTCTGCCCCGTTCAGAGGCCGATAATATCACCGGCAGCAATAATAAACCGTGTTGCAGTTGCTGTTACGCGAGTATGTAAACTTTTTGCTTAAAATCTCGTTTTTAATGGCCGAAAAAGAACTGACAGAAAATTTTTATGGGGACCAGCTATGCTCGGCCTGTTTAAACTGAAAAAGAAATCGGCGACTATCCTTGTCGTAGACGATGAACCGGACCTTGTAGATACCATTAAGACCCGTCTTGAATGGCACAAGTTCAGCGTGGAAACCGCATCGAACGGCCGACAGGGCATTGAACTGGCCGAACAGATAAAACCAGACCTGATTTTGCTTGACTGTAATATGCCCGTAATGTCGGGCCTTGAAATGCTCGAACGCCTGCGCCAAAACAAAAAACTGCGGAAAGTCCCTGTTATTATGCTGACCGCCGTCTGCGAGGCAAACGATATTACCACCGCAGGTGCTCTCGGTATTACAGATTATATTACCAAACCGTTCGATTTTACGCAGTTACTTGCAAAAATTTCCCGGGTTCTCGATGAATCCCGTTAGAAATTCTAAATGGAAAAGAAAATTTCTAATGGATGAGCCCTGTTTAAAATGACAAAATATAAGAGTTTGTGATGGGGAAAAAAATTTCTAACGGGATGAAACCACAAAGACCAAACGATATCCTGCCGCCAGAATTAGTCCGCAGCGAAACGATTGAAGACCTCATAGAGTACAAGCGTAAGAATCTCGAAGCCATTTTTGACGCCGTCCCCGTAGGCCTTCTGCTTGTCGACAAAAATTTAATCATCATAAGGGTAAACGATGCCGCTCGAAAGCTCGTCGGAAAAGATTACAGTGAAATAATCAATAAACCTTTTGGTGATGTTCTCAGTTGTAAAACAATAGCGACAGAGAAAAAACCGTGCGGCACCGGCCAATACTGCAAAAAATGCCCTTTAATGCAGAATGTTAAAAAGGTTTTCCAGACATCTGTGCCCATTAACGAACTCGAATTCCAGAGCGAAACGCATTTTCAGGACAGAAATATAAAACCCTGGTTCGCTTTAAGCATCGAGCCTGTAACCATCGAGGGCCAAAAACACGTCGTCGTCTGCCTTAACGATATTACCGAAAGAAAGCTCGCCGAAGAAAAACTTGCCGAAACAATGGAAATGAAATCCCAGTTCATCTCCACCGTCTCGCACGAGCTTCGGACCCCGCTTGCCGCCGTCAAAGAGGGCCTCGACATCGTCCTCGAAGGGGTAGCAGGAAAAGTTAATGCAAAACAAAAACAGTTTCTCGAGCTTTCCAAAAGAAACGTTGACCGCCTTAATACGCTCGTCAGCGATGTGCTGGATTTTCAGAAACTCGAATCAGGCAAAATGGAATTCAATTTCGCACCCGCCGATTTAGCCCAAACCGTAAAAGAAGCCGCCGAACCGATGACCCTCGCCGCTAAAAAAGCCAAAGTCGATATGTCCGTTGATATTAAGCCCAACGGCTGTCAGGCCGTTTTCGACCATAATAAAATAATCCAGTTAATCACCAATCTTTTGAGCAACGCGATAAAGTTCACACCGTCCGGCGGGAAAATTACTCTCACCGTCCAGCCCCAGAACGATGAAATTGTTATTACCGTCTCCGATACGGGTATGGGAATACCCAAAAAAGACCTGCCCAAAATTTTTCAAAAGTTTTACCGCGTCAAAAGGCAGGGTGTGGAAATCGCCGGCACCGGCCTTGGCCTGTCCATTATCGCCCAGATTGTTATCAATCACAGCGGTAGAATATTGGTTGATAGCGAACCTGATAAAGGAACAACTTTTACAGTTTGCCTGCCCAAAAATCCGCGCCGTGTTTAGCCCCGCCAATACCTTGGCGTGGTTCGTCGTCATTGCGAGGTTTACCCGCCTCTGGCGGGCAGACCGTGGCAATCTTTTTCCCTTGATACTTCCACTCCCAAAAACTATAATTTAAGTCGACAATTTATTATTGAGGTTTACTAAATTTTGGCGTTGCCCTTTTTTATTGCACCGCAGGACTATAATTTTTTTTATAAGGAGAGAAATTATGACAGCGAAAAAATGGTGGGTTGTGATAGCACTTTGTACTGTTTTCTGCATTGTGTTCTTATCTGCAGAATTCAGAAAGGAACGGGCTTTCCAGGAGGAAAAGGAAGCAACCCGCAAAGCCGAATTTACTAAGCTACTGAGAATTCATGAAGAAGAGAAAGAGGCAGACGAAAAACGCAGAAGAGAAGACCGCCAACAACAACTCTTCGACCAAAGACTTGCCATAGAACGAGAATCCGCAGACCGGCAAACTGCAATAATGCTTTCTATGATGCAAGCACTAACCTCTACTAATCAGAATCTTACCCCAGATGTAGGACATATTCCATCTATACCTGAACTTATGAGCGAACATACCAACTCTGGCGATACCATAGTCGAGGCTCGAATCACCAACGATTTTGACGGCCTTAAGTATAGCAATATATACAAGCTGGACAATGGTCAGGTATGGGAGCAAACAGATTTCTATATCTATATTTATATATCTGTGACGCCCAAAGTCACCATCTGGTGGGATGGTTTCGTTCATAAGATGAAAGTTGAAGGAATTGATAAAGTAGTTACTGTCCAGCAGCTTAAGGGTGATAAGTAAGACATCTTCAAAAACTTTACAGTACGGTAAGGGCCAGAGGCTGTTAAATAAATAATAGGAAATAATAGGGAATAATAGGGGACGTTAGGGAATAATAGGGGACGTTTACCTATTTAAATGGGAGGAATAATAGTGAGATGTCCCGACGTCGAAGTGAAACGCAGATCCCGAGAATCGGGGTTAAATCTTAAATTTTAAATCAAAACCGCCCACCACTCCAAAAACCCCTCCGAAAAAAATCCCCAATGTAAAAAATCGCTGCTGGAAAAATCTTCGGTATCTATGCTCCTATGTAGTATACTGCATACGAGCATAGTGATAATATTTGCTTTAAGCCTGCCTGCCCTAGAAAAAGCGGGAGTACGTAACCGTGTTTTGTTTCAACAAAAGCGCAGCTGAAAATTCAAAACGGCGGGCTGACGGCAAGTTCACTTGTAAGTAAAACTCGACGTTTTTGAATTCAGGGCAATTGTTATTGCCGTTGAAACAAACAGTGTTATTCCGTGTCGAAAAATCCTCTGTGGTCTCGGTGAGCTCGGCCTGCCCTGTAAGATTGGCTTTGCCAACCTTATCGGGGTGGCTAAAATAATTCGTGTTAATTCGTGGTTAATTCCTTCGTGTTTCTTCTTTTCTTCGTGGTGAAAAATCCCGCCGCACTCCTCTTTCTGTCATCTGCCGTCTGTAATCTTTAATCTGATTTGCTTTTTCCTGCCATTAGCAGGTCGTATTCGAGTTCGAACCTGATTTTATGTTTTGCCTCTTGTTCTGCCAGTTCTATTAAGGTTTCTCGAAGTGATGGTTCGGTTACGGTGGATATAAGGTCTATATATAGTCTGAAGGATGCTTTTTCTTTTTGCATTGCCACAAGCAGTAGTTCTTCGTAGTCCATTTGCATTACTTTTGCCATATCGACCATATAGTCGAGTGGTTTTGTAGAGAATAGGTTTTGTGTTGGATATGGTTTTACGATGCTGCCGAGTTTCATCAGTTCCAGTTCGAGTTTAGCTTTATGTTCGAGTTCTTCGGATGCGAATTCGATGCAAAGGCTGCGCATTTCTGGTATGTCGGTATATTGTGAAAGCAGGTTATAAAAGACGTTGGCTTCTACTTCTCTGCCTATGGCCAGTCGCAGTACATCTTCGACTTTTTCAAGATTTGCCATTATTACCTCTTTCCCAGTTTGGGTATTATAGCTTTATATTAGCTTATAAGCAAGGTTAATCTCACAACGTTGGTGGGGGGTATAATATGCGCCGAGAGGCAATTAATAAACGGAGAGGGCGAGATTCGAACTCGCGGTACCAGCGTTCACCGGTACGACGGTTTAGCAAACCGTTGCCTTCAGCCTCTCGGCCACCTCTCCAGTAATTCTATATAAATACACTCTACAGCCAAAAGGGCTGTTTTGCAAGCGGAAGTTAGGATAATAATTACCAGCGATAAAGCCATCTTTCTCTGTCTAATTAGTCCACAGACCGATAATGTCTTAAAGAACCGTTCCCCTCATCACCCGCCAAAGCTTAGTTGTTAAGCCGCTTTTAATTAATGCCGATTTAACAGCCGAATACGAAAGGAGTAAAAATGAAAGCGGATAAATCAATCGCAAGAATCGGCTTTTCATTAATCCAACTGGCACTTGTCATAGCAATTGTCGGCATGCTGACTGCTTTCGCATTGCCGAGATTAAGAGCTTCAATTGAACGGTCAAGAGCCGCTGATGCTTTTAGCTATTTGTCGGCCGTACAGGCAGCTCAGTCGCGCTATTATGCCAAACATAACACCTATGCAGCCAACATTGCAGACCTCGATATCCAAATGAAAGCGCCGAAATATTTCACCACACCATCAGTATTTAGCGAGGGCAATACAGACGACCTTGCAGAATCCTGGACATTGACCCTGACACGCAAAGGTTCCGCGGCCGGCTACGGCAATTACACTGTAACGTTTACGCAGGATGGCTATGATTCCGGAACCAGCGACATAGATGACGATATCAACCCGATACAGTCATAATCAGATGAAGCGTTAATAATAGAACTCAATTCAAACAAAATAAAATTTCACCAGGCGATTTTATAGGACTTTGCCTGTCAATAACCTGCTAAATGCCGCGTTTATAACAATTTATTTAATCGGTCATATAAATTTACCGATAAAAAAAATGGCAATTGTTCAAAGATAAAACGCCAAACGGGTTTCTTTGGGAATCCATAACCATAGGACAGTTGCATGTGCGATGCTGTATTACATATTGAGTGATAAGAGCGTCGGCATTATTCCGTCCTGTGGCACCCATTGACATGGGAGTCTTTGGACGGGTATTTGCCGACGCTCTTTTTTTATTTGAAGCGAGGGAAAAATGAATACGAAAAAAATATTGATTGTTGATGATGAGCCTGATGTACTGAGGCTTACATCGCTTAGGCTGGAAAAGCTCGGGTTTAAGGTTCTAACCGCTGCTAACGGCAGGGAAGCATTGGAAACCATTCAGAATGAAAAACCTGACCTGGCGATGCTTGATTTAATTATGCCGGTTATGTACGGAAGTGAGGTATGCAAGCTGGTCAAAAGCGACGAAACATTAAGGCACATACCAATCATTTTGTTCACCGCTTACAATGAGATTATGACCGAGGAAAAGGCAAAAAGCATCGGTGCCGATGGTTATATCACCAAGCCGTTTTTTGCCAGAGAACTGGTGAGCAAAGTGGAACAGGTTTTAACCGCAGGGGCGGCTAATAAATAAAATATTTATTATCGGCGACAAAGAACGCGTCGCAGATACTCGCTAAAAGATTAGCAGATTGGGGAATTTTAAATAAATTCCGGGGGTATTAAAAGTGCCAATAACAGCCATATCGGGCAACAATCTCCTGTCAGGGATGGCCGTTAATGAGCATGACTTTGCCAGAAATATCAAAGCATCAAAACTGATTGGAATTATCGTCGCTCTTTCCGGCGCGATAGTTATGACGGGCTGGATATTTAATATTGAGCCTGTCAAAAGCATCCTGCCGGGACTGGTAACAATGAAGTTTGCTGCGGCGCTTTCATTTTTCTTAAGCGGCATTATGCTGTACTTTATCGCCCAATTTAAAAAGGGAAATCAGGAGTTAGCTATAATAATTCTCCCTATAATCAGCCTGATTATTTTTCTTTTTATGACAGTTTTATTCGCTTCTATAATTGTTGGAATAAATGTCGGCATTGAGGAGATGTTTGTAAATGACCCAATAAAAACAGTGGGACGTGTCATTCCGGGCAGGCCGTCGATTGCTGCTATGATAAATTTTACCCTGATAGCCCTTGCAGGGATTTTAACATCCCTTAATTTTAAAGGATTCAATAAAAAATTAACAATTATCGGTTCAATCGTAAGCCTGATTGGCTTAACAGCGGTTTTGGGTTATATCATTAATCAGCCATTGCTTTATTTTATGGTTGCCGGCAAAAACAGCGCAATGGCTCTCAATACCGCGATTCTTTTTGTCTTATGGGGGGCGGGATTAACTTTAGCAGAGGAAAAAATGCATATTCGCAATAAATTAATTACTGTAATCCTCGCATTAGCGATTATCCCTATGGCTTTCGTCGGTTATTGTATTTTTAATGCCGCAAGACACAACCTCGAAGAAAACATTCTCGCCGAACTGGAAACCATTACTAAAACAAAGACAGATATGCTTGATGCTTATATTGCAGAGCGCAAAAGCGACCTGATTATTCTTCAGCATCGCGATATAATTAAAACAACTTTTCCCGTATTAGACCGATTCAGCCGCGACAAATACAATCCCTCTTATGCAGAGGCCTGGAAAACGCTCGATTCCCAGTTACATATCTTCCAGACCGTATATGGATACATCAATATTCTGCTGCTGAACAGGGATAATGAAGTAATTTATGCGTCCTCCCCTGAACATGGAGTAGCCGACCTGGAAAAATATATGTCCGGTTTAGACAATGAAGCTTTCCAAAAGGCCGATAGCGGAGTTCATATAGGAGATGTCCTGAAAACCAGCTGCAAAGAACACCCATATGTAATGGTTATAGCAGGGGCGTTGTATGATGCCGGGGAAAATAAATTTATGGGTTCAGTGTGTATGGCATTAGATATGAATATCATGTATGAAAATATTGGACATAACGCTGAATCGAGAGAGAGCGAGGAATCGCTTTTGGTCAGGAAAACTTCCGATAACAAGGTTTTGTTCTTAAGCCCCCTTGAATATGAACCAAACACTATTTTAAGAAAAGATGTAATTCTCGGAGCAGCCGCTGCTGTTCCGGCACAAAATGCGGCATCCGGCAAAACCGGCTCAGGCTTACATATTGACTATCGTGGGGAAAAAGTATTGTCTGCGTGGCGGCCGGTTCCTTCTTTAGGGTGGGGAATAGTAGCAAAGATTGATGCCAAAGAAGCTTTTGGACAGATAGAAAAACTTAAAAAAGTAGCACTTGTTATCCTCATAATAACTATTCCTTTTATAATATTAACTGCCTTGACGATAGCAAAATCCATTTCCGACCCGATTCGATGTTTACACAAGGGGACAGAAATAATCGGCAGCGGCAATTTAGATTATAAGGTTGGCACTGGTGTAAATGATGAAATCGGACAGCTTTCCCGTGCATTCGATACAATGACGGAAAATTTAAAAAATACGACAACCTCTATTGAAAATCTCAATGAAGAAATTGCCGAGCGAAAACTGGCCGAGGACGGATTACGCAAGTTATCGCTTGCTGTCGAGCAGAACCCCGCTTGCATTGTCATTACGAACACTAACGGTGATATCGAATATGTAAATCCAAAATTTGTGGAGCTGACCGGCTATACATCTGAAGAGGCCGTTGGACAAAACTCGCGATTTCTGAAATCGGGTCAAACGTCCCCGCAGGAGTACAAACACCTGTGGGATACAATCAAATCCGGACGCCAGTGGCGGGGTGAATTCTGTAACAGGAAGAAAAACGGCGAGCTCTATTGGGAAAGTACATCTATTTCGCCGGTAATGAATGAGGCGGGGGTCATAACACATTTTGTCGCGAACAAAGAAGACATTACCCTCCGCAAAGAAGCTGAAAAAGAAATGAAAGAGGCGGTCGAAATGAAATCAAAGTTTACATCTATGGTTACACATGAATTACGTTCGCCTTTGACTGCTATATCATCAAGTATATCTTACGTTGCGCAAGGGTTGGCAGGGGAAATTAACGAGGAACAAAAAGAATTGCTTGGTATTTCCAAAAAAAATATAGAAAGGCTTGCAATGCTTACAAATGATGTGCTTGACGTTCAGAAGCTCGATGCCGGAATGATGAAATTTGATTATAAAGATAATGACATAAATAAGATAGTTAAAGACGTCTATGGAATAATGGTCTCTCCGGCAAAGGACATAGGACTGGATCTTTTGCTGATTCTTGACCAAAACATCCCTAAACTCAAATTTGATAGTGATAAGATTACTCAGGTTTTGACAAACTTAGTGAATAACGCCATGAAATTTACGGTAAAAGGAAACATTACAATTCAAACATCCAAAACCGAAAATGTGGTTGAGGTTTCAGTATCCGATACCGGCCGCGGCATCAGGAAAGAGGATTTGCCAAAAGTATTTGGCAGGTTCGAGCGATTAGAACGCCCCGGCGAGAAAAAAACGGGCGGAACGGGTCTCGGTCTGGCGATTTCAAAAGAATTCGTTGAACAGCATGGCGGAAAAATTTGGATAGAATCGGAATACGGCAGGGGTTCGAAGTTTACGTTCACTTTGCCTGTCCATAGTGTTAAGAATCTATTGAAGACTAATGAAGAGATAAACACATTTCATAAATAAATCCTTTTGTAAAATTTTGTCCTACTTTGCCCCTAAGGGACGGCGCAGAATGGAGGCGGCGGGATTCGAACCCGCGTCCCGAAACGTTTCAAAACAAGCTTCTACATGTTTAGTTGGTCATTTGGTTCTCGCCTTGCTGACCGCCGAACAACAGGCTTTCAGTTCAGCCAGTTCGTTATATTTTTCGCTCTATTTGGACGAACGGCCTTACAGAGTTATCCCGCATTTTGACGCCCTTACGAAACTGGCAGGAGCAATCCCGCAGGACGGACCGCTTATTAAGCAGCCATACTTAATTGGTAGTTGCCAATTAATTTTGTGTCGGATGATTAGCCAGGCCAACCGACATCCTGGACATGCGACTTGCTTATCTACCCGTCCGGTCGAAGCCTTTCGCCCCCGAATTGGTATTTACTGTCTGTATATGCTATTCTCTCATTTGGCGCACAACTGATTTTTAAAAGAACTTTTTATATCTACATATACACACTACTATTATACCAAAATCATTTATAAAAGTCCAGAACAACGCTTTTAATTTATCAGTATAATATTAAGGAAGCAAAAATTCATTGAAATTGAACTTGTTTTCCGATATAATACTATCGCAAGGTTGCCCCTGCGGTGTTCGACAGGAAGGTTTTATTTTTGAACCTATACCCATATTTAGGGAGTCGGAACCTGCCGGCTCGAAAATGCCTGCTCGACAGGACTTTCGGACGCTTGAAGCTGACTTACCGCTTTTAAATATTGGGTTCTAAAAATGGCCTACCATCGGCACAGGTGGAGGCTGCCAAGCATTAAAAAAAGGTCTGTTAATCCAGACCTTTTTTTTATTGTTTAGAATAAGCCCGCCGGGGTTAATCGGTTGGCATTTTTTTTTGAGCTCATCTCCAGCCGTGACCGGTGAACATCCATACGACAATCGCCACAATCCCCAATGCTATACCGTATATTACTATCTGCTCGTGCGGAATATTTCGGCAGATTTCAAATATCTTCTCAACAGACATGACGTCCTCGGCGGCTTTCCGGTATCTTTGGTTTCCAGAATATCCCCCTTGTTAGCGTAATTATAACCTTCACAAGCAAAGCAAAAACCGCAAGAGCGGCCAATACAATACCCGCAAGAAATATTGGATTGTTTATCTCGGTCATTGTCATCTGCGCTCTCCTAATGTTTTTATCACGACAAATTATACCTTTAAAAATCCAAAAAACCATTATTTTTTCTTCACGCGTCTTGTGTTTTCTGTGAACAATTAAATCAAAAAAATCTGTGTAATCAGCGATTAAAAATTTGGTGGCTTTGTGCCTTTGTGGCTGTTTTTTATCCACATAAGCAAAAAAGCCCCGATGAGACAGTCGAGTAAAACGGTGAGCGTCACCCCCTCTAAAATTTTCTTCGAGGTGAAAATTTTCTAAATAACTCGGGGGTTACTATGTGGACTTTTTAAGTCCACATAGTAAAAAAAGCGCAGGAAAAAACCTGCGCGCCTCGAAAAAAATAAAAAAATTATCTCGTTTGACTACAACAAGTTGCGAATACCGGACATTTTTTTCTTGATCAAATTTCGACAAAAATGCGCAGGTTTTCAGTAAGGGTAGAGGGACATATATGTCCGTATTACGTTCATCGGTTGCGATGCTCGTTTCGTTTTACGTTTATCGGTTGACGTAACCGTGACGAGTCGCGCAACCGCAACCGTTTAACGAGGATTTTAACTATGCAAAAATCTTACATACCAATTTATTATCCGGATTTTGTTGCGGATATTTACATCTGGCTCGTCCTGCGCTGTAAGGAAATAAAACATAACTGCAAATTAAGAGCCATAAAATTGCCTAAGGGCAAATTTGCCATCGTCAGCGCCGAAGATTACGAAACTCTCAGCCGTTATAAATGGAGCATAAAAGTTGCCGGCCGCAATACCTATGCCTTCAGGATGGAAAGGGGAAAGGCCGTATATATGCACAATCAGGTTCTTCCTCCTCCGCCCGGCTTTGTAGTTGACCATCGAAAGCACAATGGTCTTGACAACAGCAGGAAAAATCTAAGGCTTGCGACTCATTCTCAGAATTGTGCCAACCGCAGAAAGGCCGCAGGCTCCCGCTCGAAATACAAAGGTGTCTGCCTCAAGGATGGCAAATGGGTTGCAAGAATCACACACGATGGAATCCGAGAATATCTCGGCCATTTCGACAATGAAGAAGATGCCGCAAAGGCTTACGATGAGGCGGCAGTTAAGTATTACGGCGAATTTGCGGTATTGAATTTCGGATAAAAATTCTACCTTGCTCTCCTGTTCTCCGCCATCGCGGGCAGCGTCCGATAAACAATAAGTATCCCTTCAATCCTGCCCCATTGCGTCTTATAACAAATCTATTTAATTAAAGCGGACAATTAAGCAAACCCCCGAAATCGCCGATAAATCACGTAGACATAGATTCTATGGAAAGTGAGCTTATGCAAAAGATACGTAATTTCACAGTTTTGCCATCGCTGCCCGAAGCCATAAAAGGACTTAGGGAAGTTGCCAACAATATGTTTTGGTCCTGGAATCCGGAATTTATCGAACTATTCCGACAGATTGACCCTGAGAAATGGGAGCAGTGCGACCACAACCCGGTAAAGCTTCTCGGCACTGTTAATCAGACCAGGCTCGACGACCTTGCGACGATGCAGGGCTTTGTATATCAGCTCAAGCAGGCGCAGGAAAAGTTGAATCACTATGCGACTTCTTCAGGCTGGTTTGACGGCCTTTGGGAAAAAAAGCAAAAGCCCGTCATTGCCTATTTCAGTCTTGAGTTTGGAATTCACGAAGCGCTGCCGATTTATTCCGGCGGCCTGGGTATTTTGGCCGGCGACCATTTAAAAAGCGCATCGGATTTGGGACTGCCTCTTTTCGGCGTCGGTTTGATGTATCAGAAAGGTTATTTCAGGCAGTATCTTAACGCCGACGGCTGGCAGCAGGAGCGTTACGAGGAAAACGACTTTTACAATATGCCCGCCGAGCTTGTGCACAAAAAGAGCGGCAATACGCTGACTATCAAACTGGCCTTTCCGCAAAGGCAGATTATCGCGCAAATCTGGAAAGTCACGGTCGGCAGGGTAAAGCTCTTCCTGCTCGATACTAATATTCCTGCCAATTCTCCTCAGGACAGGTTAATAACTTCTGCGCTTTATTCCGGCAATACGGAAATGAGAATTCAGCAGGAAATACTTATCGGCATTGGCGGCTACAAGGCGCTTCTTGCGATGGGCCATGAGCCGTCTGTTTGTCATATGAACGAAGGTCACGCCGCTTTTATGGCGCTGGAAAGAATAAGGCATCTTTGCACTTCTCGCAGTCTGGATTTCGAGCAGGCACTTGAAGCGACTAAGGCCAGCAATGTTTTCACTATTCACACGCCGGTCAAGGCGGGTAATGATGAATTCAGTCCGGAGCTTATGAATAAATATTTCGGCGATTATTTCCCAAAGCTTGGTCTTGACAAGAACAGATTTCTCGGGTTGGGAAGGTTTGACCCTTCAAAGGACACTGAAACTTTTAAGATGCCGGTGCTTGCCTTGAAATTAAGTACCTGGCGTAATGGTGTCAGCAAGCTTCATGGCGGGGTTTCGCGCGCGATGTGGGCCGAGTTGTGGCCGAGGCTTCCTGTCGATGAGGTTCCCATTCAGTCTATTACTAATGGCATACACGCCAAGAGTTTTGTTTCGTCGGATTTGGATCAGCTTTACGAGCGGTATCTTGGCTTTAACTGGGCTGAGGAAATATCTGACGAATCGATTTGGCAGAATATTGACCAGGTTCCGGACGAGGAATTATGGCGGGTGCATCAGCGATGTAGGGAGAATCTCATTAGTTTTGTGCGTAAGCAGATTAAGAAGCAGATGCAGCGCAGGGGTTCTTATCACACTGAGTTGGGTTGGGCTGAGCAGGTGCTTGACCCGCAGGCTTTGACGATTGGTTTTGCAAGAAGGTTTGCGACTTACAAGAGGGGCAATCTATTGTTAAAGGATGCTGAGCGTTTGGTCAAGTTATTGAATGGTACTGACAAGCCGGTTCAGATAATTTTTGCCGGTAAGGCTCATCCCAATGATGCGGAGGGCAAGGAGATTATTCGTCAGATTATTCATTTTGCCACGAGGAATGACGTCAGAAAGCGTCTTGTTTTCCTTGAGGATTACAACATTGACATTGCTCGTTACATGGTTCAGGGCGTTGACATTTGGCTCAACAACCCCCGCCCGCCACTCGAGGCTTCGGGGACGAGCGGGATGAAGGCGGCACTGAACGGAGCACTCAACGTCAGTACGCTGGACGGATGGTGGTGCGAAGGATACTCACTAAACGGCGGCTGGGTAATCGGAGCAGGCGAAACCTACGACGATAACGAATATCAAGATAAAGTAGAGTCAGAAGCTATATTCAACCTGTTCGAAAACGAAATAGTACCCCTGTTCTACAGCCACTCATCCGATAACCTGCCAAGAGCATGGATATATAGAATGAAAAATTCAATAAAGTGGATAGCACCACGCTTCAATACCCACAGAATGGTAGCCGAATACAGCACGAAATTCTATAAACCAGCAGCAGAAAAATGGGACAGCCTCGTCTCCTCAAGTATGGAAAAAGTAAAAGCAACAGCCGCCCTGAAAAATAGACTAAGACAAGAATGGAAAAATATAAAAATAGACGACGTCGACGCACAAGTTAAAAACGGCAAAACATCAGTGTCCCTCAACGGCAACGCATCCAGCCTCGAAGTAGGGTGCGAACTGGATATAACCGCAACAGTAGAACTGGGCGGACTAAATCCAGACGATGTGTCAGTCCAAATATACCACGGAGCCGTAGATTCATGGGGCAATATCAGCCGAGGCAGCGTCAAAGAAATGGGCCATACGGCCGAAAAGAGCAAACAAAATACCTGCGTGTACACCGGAACAATCAAGTGCAGCCGCAGCGGCAAATGCGGATTCGCAGTGCGAGTCCTGCCGGAACATAAAGAACTGGCCGACCAATACGAGCCGGGAATGATAGTGTGGGAATCGACGAACGGAAACTAAAAACTAAAAACTAAAAGTGAAAAGTGAAAAATTGAGGTATCCCGCGATTAAAACCATCCACTCGCGGGATATTTTTTTGGGAAATTTTAACCACGGATTTCGCGGATGACGCGGATTTATTTTTAGCCACAGAGTTCATCCGCCGTCGCTACGAGCTATGGCGGACAGGCAGAGTTCACAGAGTTATTGCTTTAAGGCGGTCCCGATTTATCGGGACTATTAAACAACCCCGATGCGTCGGGGTCTCCGCTGCGGCTCCGACAAAACCCTCTCCAAAGTAAACTTTGACCGGGTTTAGTGTTTGACTTTTTCTGCCGCTGTGCGGCTTTTGTCTTAAAGCAAATATTTTCACTATGCTTCAATGCAGTATACTGTATTGCAGTATACTGCATACGAGTATAGATACTGAATATTTTTTACAGGGGGAGGTTTTAACTGAAGATTATAGATGGCAGTCCGCCATAGGCGGATAAAATTACAGGAAAAGAGGGGGGTAGATTTTGTCGTTGACCCGCCGAACTAAGGCGGGTAAAGTTTGAGTAGAAAAAGAGATAGAATTGTGGCGAAGCAACGAGGAATGACAACAGCAGAAAATAAAAAAACAGGTAAACGTTTCTTATTTTTATAGACTGGAATAGAAATAAAGTATGGCTAAAAGAAAAAACTCAGTTCGAGGAATGGTTATTGCCAAATGGCAAACAGTTGGCGAGCCGAATTGGGATATTCATCAGACGTTAAAAATTTGTGTTGAGGTGGATAGTAAGCTTAAGGCGGCAGGTTTTGGACCTGCTCCGAAATTCCGCAAGGCCATTAAGGATAGCGATGAAAAATATCTTATGACTTGGACATTTGGCTGCCATTTCGAATGGCTAAACCCAAGGCTAAAATGAAATTGTGCCGCCCGCGACGATTGACCAATAAAACGATTGAATTATTTTTATTTTAGGAGAAATAATTATGGCACTTTGGCTTGTACGTGCTGGTGAACATGGTGAATATGAACAGCGTTTTTTGAACGAAAGTAAAATATATCTGACTTGGAATAGATTAAATAATGATCTTAGCAAATTGGATTCACAAAAAGAACTAAGAAAGGTTATGTCTGATGTTTACCCCAACAATTCTAAAAAGAAAAACATTAATCAGGGAGGCCAGATATGGGCTTTTAGTCATAGAATGCAAATTGGTGATTGGGTTGTATTGCCAAGTAAACACAAGCCGGCGATTTATGTAGCTGAAGTAATAGGGGATTATGAGTATGACAATAGTGCTGAAGACCCATATTATCATTGGCGTAAAATCAAATGGGTTGCCACTGATATACTTCGTTCTAACTTTGATCAGGACCTACTCTATTCTTTCGGGGCGCTTATGACCGTTTGTCAGATAAAAAGAAACGATGCAGAGAAAAGAATCAGAAATATGGCTAAAAATAATTGGAAATCTTCCAATATTCTAAGCCCAATTCATAAGAAGTTGCCTGATAACGATGAATATGAAACAGAGGATAGTATCAGCAATTTAGAGGAATTGGCCAGAGATCAGATTGCCAAACTTATCATTGCAAAATTTAAGGGCCATGGAATGGCTCGGTTAGTTGAAGGTATTCTTAGAATTCAAGGATATGCAACATATATAAGTTCAGAAGGTCCAGATCAAGGAGTGGACATTCTCGCGGCGCAAGGGCCGCTTGGTTTTACTGAACCTCGTATATGTGTTCAGGTCAAATCTGGTGACAGTCCACTTGACAGGCCAACGCTGGACCAGTTGATCGGTACGATGGAAAAAGTACAAGCTAAACAAGGGCTTCTTGTGTCGTGGGGAGGATTCAAAGCTTCCGTTGACAAAGAAGAGGTTAGCCAGTTTTTCAGAGTAAGATTGTGGAACCAGCAGGATTTGATTGATCAGTTGCTTATGCACTATGATAAACTCGATGATGAGCTACGAGCTGAACTACCACTAAAGCGAATATGGACAGTAGCCAACATAGATGATGAAGAATAAGTCAATATTGCAGTTTTACGGAAATGATTGCTACCTTCGTTGGCTGGCCAATAAAATAATAGAGGAATATTATGACTTATAAAAAAATACAAGAATATGTAAAAATTAAATATGGTTTTGTTCCTAAAACCTGCTGGATAGCGCATTCAAAGAAATTGTGTGGATTGCCGGTAAGAAGATCATGGAAAAGAAAAAGTGAACAAAGGAAATATCCATGCCCTGAAGATAAGTTTGCCGCTATCAAAGACGCTTTTCATCACTTTGGTCTTTTGTAGCAAATAAATTAAAATAGTACATCATAAAGAGAATATTCAGGGTTTTTGCCCCCCGTCTCTGCAAGGAAGCATCTTCAAGTAAGAATGACACCCCCCAGAAAGGGGCGAGAATAGAAAAGTAAGCAGGGGAGAAAGGTGTGAAAGGTGCGAAAAGTGAGAAAAGTGTGAAAGGGGCGACAATTTTGGATTGCCATTTTATATCTGGAAGATATATAATCGTATCGCTTATATGATTAATTTTGGAATTACCGCCGCACCTATTTAAAAAAGAATAGTGATTTAGGTGCGGGATAAATATATAATAAACTTTGGGATAACAGAAAGAAAAAGGCAAGAGCTATGAACTATACGACCATTATTCTATTGTTCGCCGTTGCGGCGTTTTTGGTGTTTGTGCTGGCTGTTGTTATTCCGCGTTTTAAGATGGAGCGCCAAGCACGCGCACTTGTCGCGCGGCATCCCGGTGCCGAGCAGACATCGGTTTATCTGGAACTGCATTCGACGTTTGCCTGGAATAAGAAGCGAGAGATGGATGCCAAGGTTGCCGAGATGAAGGCGCAGGGCTGGACTTTATTACGAGCTACGGAGGCCAATCCGCTGCGCACCATTCGTTCGTGGGGCGGCGGTCTGACATTGCATTTTATTCGGACGCATGATTCAGAGACAAGTCATAGAGCCTAACGACGAAACGGTGTGAAAAGTTAGACCCCAGTTAGATAGCTGCTGCGGCAGCATCTAACGGGGCAAGCAGGTAAGAAAGGTGACCCCGCAAATTCTTCATTCGGCAAGGCCATCCCGATGTGTCGGGATATACCCCCTCTAAAGTTTTCTCCAAGGTGAAAACTTTCTGATAATTCGGGGGTCTACGCTCTGCTTCGACGCTACGCTTCGACGGCAGGGCTAAACGACGAGATTCTTCACTGCGCTGTGCTTCGTTCAGAATGACAATTCCTATTGACAAAGAGATGAAAAGAGCGGAGAATACTAAGAGTCAAAGGATTTGAAATTTAAGTTTAAACTAAGGAGAGTAAAAAATGGCGAAAAAGAGAAAACGTAAAACAAAGCCGATCGCAACAGGATACATCGAAAAGATTAGCTCACAGATTTTCAGCAAATACCACAAAGAAATCACAAAAATGATTAAAAGGTATGTCAAAAGCACTAAAAAGATGGTGCCAATTCTAAAAAAACGATTTAAAAAGAAATTAAAAGAAGAACTGAAAACATCATTCAGACTAGCACCTGCCGAAAAGACAAAGAAAAGGAAGAAGAGAAAAAGATAAAAAGAAAAACGAACCCCCGGTAAAACCGGGGGCTAAATAATTATCAATTATTCGAATTGGATGTCATTGAGGACTAATTGGACTGCGGGGTCGCCATAGAAGGTATCAATCTGCGGCTCGAAGGCGATATTGAAAAATTCGTTCTCCAATAATTTCTTTTCCAAATGAAACATATTAAAACCAATACATCTGACAGAAGCGGTATTATCGCCAACCGCTAACTGCAAATGCTCGCCATTAATGCCGACCCTGCGGGGCGAGGCGTTGAGCCTGACACCTTTTGTAACGAAGACCGGCGAAGGATTACCGCAGCCGAAGGGGCCGAGCGAAGCAAACGCTCTTACGGTCGGTACAGATAAATCCGCCAGAGAACAAACGGCGTCGATATCGAGACGGCTTGTAAATTCTTCTTCGTTCCAGTTTGCGGCGGCGTAATTTTCGAAATCCTCACAGAAGGCATCGATTTTATCGGCGTCAATAGTAAGGCCGGCGGCCATTGCGTGTCCGCCGAAAGAATTCAGATGCTTGCCGCAGGCGGTAATGGCGGCGAGGATGTCGAAACCTTCGATAGAACGAGCCGAGCCTTGCGCTTTGGCGTTTGTGACGTTGAAAAGAATCGCGGGTTTGTAGAATTTATCGATAAGTCTTGCGGCGACGATACCGATTACGCCTGTGTGCCATTCATCACTGGCGAGGACGATGGTTTTTCTGTCGGGATGGTCGATGCCTTGTTCGGCTATGAGCGAGCAGGCGTGTTTGAAGATTTTCTTTTCGAGCTGCTGACGCTGTTTGTTCTGCTCCTTGAGGTATTCAGCGATTCGCAGGGCTTTTAGCGAATTATCGCTTGTGAGCAGCTCGACGGCAAGGCGCGCGTGGCCCATTCTGCCTGCGGCGTTAAGGACGGGAGCGAGGCAAAAGCCGATGTGGAAGCTGTCGATGGTTTTGCCCTTTACGCCTGCTGCGCTGATGAGTGCCTCTATGCCGGGCAGTGTCGATTCGGATATTGCGCGAAGGCCGAAACTGCTAATTATTCTGTTTTCATCGCGAAGGTCGACGACGTCGGCGATTGTACCCATCGCGGCAAAGACGGTGGCGTTGATGAGGAACTGGCGGAGATGCTGCGGAGTGGCGGCTGCGCCTTTGATACGATTGACGACGGCCCAGGCGAGCTTGAAGGCGACGGTTGCGCCTGAACTTGACTGGCCGGGATAGTTTTTGTCGAGGTTCGGATGCACTATCGCGACGGCGTGAGGGAGTTTGCCGTCGGGTGATGGGCGATGATGGTCGGTGATTATCAGGTCGAGGCCTTTTTTCTGTGCGGCGGGCGCAGAATCGAAAGCAGTTATGCCGCAATCGACGGTAATCAGAAGTTTTGTGCCGGCGCGTGCAATCTGGTCGATTGCCTCGATGTTGAGGCCGTAGCCTTCGTCGACTCTGTGCGGGATGTAATAGTCGACTTCGGCGCCGAGGAGCTGGAAAAGGCCGAGCAGAATCGAGACGGCGGTAATGCCATCGACATCGTAGTCGCCATAGACTGTGATTTTCTGTTTTTCTTTGACGGCTTTTTCGATTCTGTCGACGGCGGCGATTATGCCGGGCATCAGTTCAGGCTCGAGAAGGTCGTTGAGTTTTGGATTGAGAAAATATCTGGCCTGGTCGGGAGTTTTTATGTGACGATTGACAAGCACCTGAGCGAGCAGCGGCGGGATTTTAAGAACATCGACAAGCTGACCCGCAATCGGGTCAGCAGGCAAGATGTGCCATTGTTTTTTCTGCATCCGAGCCGATAGACGCATTTATGTACCTCAAATCCGTTAAAATGTGGTTTTCGACCGCTTTAGACGGATTATAACAGGAAAAAGCGGATTGTCAAAAAAGTATCAGTCAGGAAAGCAGATTATTTTGTTTTTCGACAGACAAAAAGCCTATAAGTTTTAGATTCGGCGAAATCTTTGCCTGCGCGTTTGCCCTGGAGGTACTTTTTCTCTGCTTTTTCGATTTTTTTGCGGTACTTCCATTTGATTAACTTGAGGATGAACGGATTTCTGCTCTGAAAAAACCGATCGACGGCACTGGCGACGGGTATCATAACCTCTTTTGTGGCGCGGTCGAGAATGTCCATATTCGGCGCGGTCTGCTCGGTGATGTCGATGTCCTCGATTATCTGGAACGGGGACCGGCCGAGCAGGTCCATAAATTTGTCGAGTTTATGGCCGCCTTTTATGCCGCAGGAGTCGGCGGACTGCTTTTTGAAGAAATCGCAGATGAGTATATAGCCTCCCTGTCGAACGAGAGAAGCAGCGACGTCAAGGACTCGGTCAAGGTCGATGTACTGAAAACTTTCGCAGAACTGCACCATATCATATTTTTTGGCGGTTTGAATGTCTTCGAATTTGCATTTGAAAACTTCGCTGGTTTTGCCGAGAAGCTGCTCGACGAGCTTGTTCTGATATTCTGTCGGACAGACGCAATCGACATTGTAGCCTAAATCTACGAGCCTCTTTGAGAAGGCGCCTGCTCCGCATCCGACATCGAGAATCGATTTTACCTCTGCGGGAATGTGGGAGATTATAAATTTACAATATTCGTCCTGTGCGATGTGGAGATTGAGAATTTCAGGTTCGAGACCTTTTTTCCACAGGCCGTAGTGCAGGTGGTCGAGTTTGAACAGGCCCTTGCCGACGATGTGACCGATTTCCAGACCTATTTCACGTGATATGTGCTTTTTGCTTTCCTTCAAGAATACGTTCCTTAAATAAATGTGGGGTTAATGCGAGATAGTAATGACCGGCGGCTCATCGGGCCGGCCGTCAGGGGTTTTGTGCGTGATGAAACGGTAATAGAACCACTTGGAAACGCCGCTGGCCGCAAAGCCGCAGAATACCAAAACGAGCGCAACTTCCAAGCTGAAAATGATAATGACAATAAAAGCTATCGCCCTTATAAAATGGGCGAAAGGTTTTCTGCCGCGAAGATACTGATTGAGGATGTGAGGATAGCGGATTCTGCTGACCATAAGAACCGAGACCGCCAGCGTAACAAAAGGCAGGGCGAAGATAATGGTGCTGTCCTGAATTTGGGCAAAGGCTGTATTGCCGATACCGAAATTTTTGACGATGTCCTGGTTGAGAAGAATAAGGCTGGCAATTACTCCTGCCGCGGCGGGGGTGGGCAGACCTGAAAAACTCATATGACTGGCTTCGTCCTCTTCGTTTTCGACGTTGAACCTTGCCAGCCTGATAGCGGCACAACTGAAATATATCGTAGCGGCGAGCCATAGGAAGCGGTACACAAAAACGTCAAAAGCCGGATTGTCGAAGGTGACCCTGTTCTCGACGAAACGAAGCATAAGAAATGCGGGAGCTACTCCGAAACTGATCGCATCGCAAAGACTGTCGAGCTGGCCGCCGAAACTGCTTGTGCTCTGACTGAGCCTTGCCAAATGACCGTCGAGCATATCGGCGAGCATCGCAAAGAAAATCATATAGCATGCCATCGAAAAATACGGGAACTGATGATTGTGAACGCTAAGGCCGGAAGTGTCGGCCTGACCCGCCTTTGCGGCGAAGACTATCGCGGCGAAACCGCAAATGCCGTTGAGCAGCGTAACCAGCGAAGGCAGAATGGTGATATATTTGAGCCTTTGCCTGCGGACAGTCCGCAGGAGGCTTCGCTTGGCACGTTCCGATCTATTAAGAGGTTCTTCCATATTCAGTCCGCCTCGACTTTAAGTCTCGTCGAGACGAGCAAGCACCGTAATGCCCGCCTTAACCTTGTCGCCTTTTTTTACGATTATTTTGGCCGGGCTTTCGGCAGGCAAATAAAGCTCGGTCCTTGAGCCGAATTTTATCATTCCGAAAATGGTTCCGCCAGTAAATTCCTGACCGCCCTCTGCATCGCAGACGATTCGGCGGGCAATTGCGCCGCTTATCTGGCGGACAAGTATTTTTTCGGCCGGTTTAGCCAGGCGAGTCATCGCTATGTCGTTTGACTCGTTGACTTTACCGCTTTCGGGATTCATAGCGTTTATAAATCTGCCTTTGCGATAGGTGATTTTTTCGATTTTCACAGCGCAAGGGGTGCGGTTGATGTGGACGTTGAAAATACTCAAAAAAATGCCGATTCTGGTCGCTTTGCCGCTGATAAAGCTCGGTTCGTCAACGACTTCTATATCGCTGATTTTGCCGTCGGCAGGCGAAAGGATTAAATTGTCTCCCACTGGTATCTGCCGATATGGGTCGCGGAAAAAGGATAACATCCAGATTAAAACAATCGTTAAAACAGCCTCAGAAACACAAAGCGGTGCATCAACCGGCATAGCAAAAGCAAATATCACCATCACAAGAACCGTCAGGCCGGGGTAAATTACAACCTGAGGCAAACCGTATTTTGTTATTGGAATTCTCATAAGTTTATTTTAACCGCGGATTACACGGATTTCACGGATTTTTTAGAACGATTTTCATCTTGATTTTGGGGGTAGATGGAATGTATTCTAACAATAATGACAGAATTAGATGACAGTCTTTATCAGGGTAGTCAAACCAGCAAGTTCTTCGGTGGCTTTTCCTCCATTCTGCTCCTGATTGGAGTTAGTGTGCTCATTGCTGGGCACTGGCTGATTGCCATGGTTTGCATCGTAGTAGGCATAACCGCAGAATTCGTAGGCTACAAGTTGTCAGGCGGGCGAGAGAATCCGCGACTATACTCTGACCTGGATTTGTTCGGCCTTGTTGATTATGCGGTTCGATCAGGAAACGCCAAAATCGGATTTCACTCGATGCATAATCGAGAAAACATCATCAGTGTACTGCAAATGGCTGGTATTTCGTTTCCTTCAACTAACATACGGCAGGGAATCAGGATACTCATAACCAAAGACCGCCGGGCGTTTGAAGCATGCCGTGATTTGATAGCGATTCAGACCGTTCATGGTGGTCGTGAATATTTCTGGAATGGAGTTGGTGAACCCAAACCTGTTCAATGGTTTCTTGAAGCCGAAATTATTATTAACATCCAATCAAACACGAAAGCTCTGATTAATCGGCTGTTTGAATTGGTTACTCAGGAGAAGTAAGAAGCATATTGAACAGTATGGGGCGTAACCGTGCCGAAGTTCACGAGTGATGTTCCAGTGAAATCTGAGCAGAAAGGCATTTCTGTTTAGGTCTCGACTAAATGACGTAAAAACTAACGATTTTCGTCTTGATTTTGGGGGAAGATAAGGTAATTATAAAATATTTGGATTTCAGTTTCATAAAGAGGGTATAAGAATTGTTGAAGTCTAAGGAGATATAACATGCGAGTTATTTATGTTTGCCTAATTATTTTATCATGTTCATTATCAAATGTTTTTGCTGATGACGAACAAAGCCAGTATCCTTATGTCATAGCGTCTGACGGCGGTAGATATTTCTTTCTTATGAAGTCAGACCCCAATGATATTTACAATCGTGAGAAAGGAACTGGTATATGCTATGAAGTCACAAGAAATGGCGAGTTCAAGGAACTGTGGCGTACCGAAGGCTGGTATTCCTTCAAAACATTTTTAGCATCTTCCTATGACGGCAATGGTCAACCAAAAAGACTGCACCTATATTTAGTCAGGCTGGGCAATTGGCCTCGAGGTCATAAACCGTCTGTAGACGACGTAGGTGTGGGTTTTTACAAAGATGGGGAACTGATAAAATTATATAGCACCGTTGACTTGATACGTAATGTATCAGCAGTTCGCCCCAGTGTCTCTCATTATGAATATCTCGATAATAAATATGAACCTGTTTTGGAATATCAATACGAAAACGGCTTTTCAGTATTCAAACTTGTCACAATCGATGGCGTTCATTATCAGTTTGATGTAAGGACAGGACAAATTATTGAAGCGATTCCTTCAGGCTCCCCGCCTCCTGACAAGGGTAAGGAACAGCCATAAAGAAAAAGAACCTGGAGCAGAAAAAGGCATTTCTGTTTAGGTCTTGACTATTTGCCGCAAAAACTAACAATTTTCGTCTTGATTTTGGGGTAATATGGAATGTATTCTAATGTATGTGTTTGGCGGTTTATACAGACTGTATAATTATTGTTAGCTAAAGGAGAGTCATATGCCAATTGGACCAGAACCGTTAGGTTTTGTTTATTACGTAGCTGTCAAATTAGCCGGATATAGTTTCGCAGGTCATCTTTTGCGAAAAAAACTTGGCCACTCGCTTCACTACATAGTTTTTGGTATTGCCAGAACTCTTTTAGGCGTCGCTGCAGGTATTGCTTACACCTTTGCATTGAAAAATACAGAAGTAACATCCCCAACCTTTATTTTTTGCCTTTTTCCAGTGAGATTCGCGGAATGGTTCTTCTTAATTTGGTTGTTTTATCGACGACGCGGAATTACTATGAAACAACTTATTCTTTATTCGTTTCTCGGTACTATCTTGTCATATATATTGGATGTTCCTGCAATTGCATCCGTTTTTATTCTTCCCGGCGGTGTTTGGGTTTGTTGAAATATTCGAGTTTTAACACCATCCTCTACCCAACTTTAGGACTTGACTAAATTGGGGAAAATCGTTACTCTTTTTATTTCAAAAAACACTATAAATCATTAAGAAAGGAATAATAAAATGTTTACGACAATAATTGACGTTAAGGCAAGAGAGATACTCGATTCACGAGGCAATCCGACCGTAGAAGTCGATGTTACACTCGACGACGGCTCGTTCGGCAGAGCGGCCGTTCCATCCGGAGCAAGCACAGGCGCACACGAGGCGGTCGAACTTCGCGATACAAAAGCCAAACGATATATGGGCAAAGGTACATTAGGGGCGGTAAATAACGTTAATACAAAAATCGGTCCCAAAGTCATCGGAATGGATGCCCTGGAGCAGGAAAAATTAGACAAATTTATGATTAAATTAGACGGCACAAAGAACAAAGCCAAATTCGGCGCAAACGCAATCCTCGGTGTATCACTGGCCGCAGCAAAAGCCGCCGCCTGCTCGGTCGGTCTGCCGCTGTATCGGTATTTTGGCGGATGCAACGCAAATGTACTGCCTGTGCCGATGATGAATATCCTCAACGGCGGAAAACACGCTGACAACACCGTCGATTTTCAGGAATTTATGGTTATGCCGATTGGTGCGGAAAATTTCCCGGAGGCATTGAGAATGGGCGCGGAAGTATTTCATACGCTCAAGGGCGTATTGAAGGCAAAAGGCTATAATACCTCTGTCGGCGATGAAGGCGGATTTGCACCATCGCTGAAGAGCAACAATGAGGCGATAGAGGTAATTCTCGACGCTATAAAGAAGGCAGGATACAAGGCAGGAAAGCAAATCGCTATCGCTCTTGACCCTGCGGCAAATGAACTTTGGGACGAAAAAGCAAAGAAATATAAATTCTTCAAGTCGGCACCGAATAAAAAAGTCTCGTCCGATGAATTGGTAAAGCACTGGGCAGGCTGGATAAACAAATATCCAATCGTCAGTCTTGAAGACGGCCTTGCCGAGGACGACTGGAACGGCTGGAAAAATCTTACCGAGACTCTCGGCGACAAAATTCAGATTGTCGGTGATGATTTGTTCGTTACAAATACAGAAAGACTTGCAAAAGGCATAAAACTCGGCAGCGCAAATTCAATTCTTATCAAGTTAAATCAAATAGGCACGCTGACAGAGACATTCGAAGCGATTAATATGGCCAAAAGAGCCGGCTGGACAGCGGTCATAAGCCATCGCAGCGGCGAAACGGAAGACAGCACAATCGCTGATTTGGCGGTCGCTACAGGCATCGGCCAGATTAAGACCGGCTCGGCGTGCAGGACAGACAGAATCTGCAAATACAATCAGTTGCTGAGAATTCACGAAGAACTTGGCAAAGCGGCACAGTACGGCTCGTTCCTGTTTGAGTAAGAGAGACCTATGCGGCTGCTGCCGATATTATTGATTGCGATGGTTGCGACTATATGCGGGGCAGCGGAGCCGAATACCTCAAATCCGTCATTTGCCCCAGGCAAAGAATCGCTGCTGCAATTCGACACACAAGCAATAAATTGTAAGTGTATTGTTTATGTGCCCGTCGATTACAACGATGACTGCAACTGGCCTGTTTTGTTTTTCTATCATGGAAAAGGGGCGCCGCTTTCAGCGGAGCGGATAAAAATCGCGACACAGGGGAAAAATTTCGTGATTGTGTGTATGGAATTTGCTCCCACAACCGCTGAGACGATGAATCCCGGTCAGTACCGTTTATATCTTCAGCGTGAGATAAAAAATCTTGCATTCGTCAGGCATTATTTGCAAACCTGGCTTAAAATAGACCCTAAAATGACGGTTCTTGCGGGTTTCAGCCGCGGAGGCTGGCTGGTTGCAGATATTCTCAACTTCCGGCCGCTAATAGCAGCGGCAATGGTAGATATCGGCGCAGGATATCAGGAATGGCTGATGAAAGATTCGCCGTCTTTGGTGGGCAAGTACGTCTATATCGGCGCCGGCGAGACGGACGAGAACCTTTTAGCGGCGAAAAAAGCCATAAAATATTTTGCCAATCAGGGGGCCGAAGTAACTTATGAGGTGTACGTCGGCGTGGGGCATAAATTTAAAGCAGATTCGCCGAAACTGCAAAACTGGCTTTCGGATTTGAGGAAAAAACTCGATTCGTCCTCGGCGAAAAAACCGGTCAGCGAATCTTAATAGTCGCAAGGGCAAGGGCCGCGAATGCTGCTGCCAAAAGCCAGAATCGCACCACTACCTGCGGTTCTGACCAGCCGGCAAGATGAAAATGATGATGAATCGGGGCACAACGGAAAATTCTTTTCCCGCCGGTGTATTTGAAATACGACACCTGTAAAATAACACTGACAAGCTCAACGACGAACACGCCGCCGATAATCAGCAGCAAAACTTCGTTTCGGGTAACCAAAGCGCCATATCCCATTGCTGCGCCAAGCGGCAGCGAGCCGGTATCACCCATAAATGTCTGGGCGGGATGGCAGTTGAACCACAGAAATCCCATCGACGCTCCGAGAATCGACGAAAAGAATATGCTGAGCTCGCCGGACTGCGGAATGTGAGGCAAGAGCAGATAGCCGGCCCAGGTCATCGTCGAGGTTCTTGTCATAGATTCGGAGGCTACATAGCAAAGAATTACCAGCGTCATACTTGCAATGGCGACGCAGCCGGCGGCAAGGCCGTCCATTCCATCAGTCAAATTGACCGCGTTGCTCGTGGCAGTGATATAAAGTATCGCGATAAGGACAAAGAGCCAGCCGCTGATAGGTATGCCGTATTTATAAAATGGAAGCCAGAATCGTTTCGCATCATCTAACTTCTGAACGTCGAAATACAGAAACGTTGCGATAAGAATTGCGCCGCCGAACTGGAACGCGAGTTTTTCCCAGGGTCTCAAACCATTGCGGCTTCGCTGGCGGATTTTGCTTGTCAGTTTCAACCAGTCATCGGCAGCGCCTATCCCGCCGAACCACAGCATCAGGATTATCGCCTTTTGGACAAACGGGTTGTTGAGCTTTGCCCACAGGAGCGTGCCTGCCATAACGGCAATGATAATGATGAGTCCGCCCATCGTGGGGGTGTTTGCTTTTTCCTTGTTGAGGTCGTTGAGTTTTTCGTGATGGAACTCGGGGCGATCGCCAATTTTCATTCGCATCAGCCAGCGGATAATCTTTGGGCCCAAAAGCCAGGCAACGACAAGACTCGTAAGCGCGGCCATTATGCACCGGAACAAAACTTCCTGCCAGGCATAGAAACCGAGCGAACGGGTTGCAAAATCTTCCAAAAACGAAAGCAGATGATAAATCATATTTTTTACTATTGTCCGATAAAAAGTCCTTTTAGTTTATCAACAACCGCTTCAAAGCGTTCACTTCGCGAAGCTTTGACCAGTATTATATCGTCAGGTTTAATAAATTTGTGCAGATTATCGCAAAGTTGAGCGGTATTTTCAAATATGCCGACCGAAATATTATAATCGGCTGATTTTTGGGCGGTTTTGGCGGCAAGTTCACACTCGCCTTTTGTAGTCAGCAGGGCGGAAATTTTATATTGAGCGATTTTTTCGCCAAGCTCTTCGTGCAGTTTTTTGCTGCCGCCGCCGAGCTCGCCCATTTTGCCGCAGATAAAAACAGTTCTTTTGCTCTGCTGCTGCGCCATCAGGGATAAAGTTTCCAGCGCGTTGGCCATCGAGCCGGGATTAGCGTTGTAACAGTCGGCAAGCACAAGACAGGGGCCGAATTTCAAAGGCTCAAGTCTCATATCGACAGGTTTTATCGATGCGATGGATTTTGCGAATTGAGTTGCCGAGATGCCAAAATTTTTACAGACCGCCCAAGCAGCGGCGGCGTTTTCTACATTCGCTCTACCGACAAGAGGCAAATTTACCGCGACATTATCGATAACAAAAATACTTTTATCACCTGAAAGTTTAAAATCAGGCATCTCAAAGGTTTCAAAGGATAATTTTTTATTTCTGCAATAATCGACAAGACTTTTTATGGAGCCGTTAATAAAGAATTTTCCACCGGCCTTTAAGCCTGCCGTAATCGAAACTTTTTCCTCTATTATCGTATAGATACTGCCAAAACCTTCGAGATGCGCCGGGCATACCGTAGTTATGACGGCGATATCAGGCTGGATTATCTGTGTCAGTTGCCCGATTTCGCCGGGATGGTTGCTGCCGAGCTCTGAAATAAGGATTTGGCTGTCCTGCGGGGCGTCCAATATCGTAAGCGGAACGCCGATGTGGTTGTTGTAGCTCTTCGGCGATGAAAAACATTTGAATTTAGTCTTTAAAATATGACTGATTATATTTTTAGTGGTCGTTTTTCCCGCTGAGCCTGTTATCGCGATGACTTTATACGATGAATTCTCTCTTACATACCGCGCCAGCTCACCAAGAGCGGCGATTGTATCGTCAACGAGCAAAACAGGTTTGTCTGTGTCAATTTTCTTTTGCACAACCGCGCAGGCCGCGCCGCTTTCGAGTACCTGATTGACAAAATCGTGGCCATCGTGGTTTGCGCCTTTAATCGCGAAAAAGATACAGCCGGGCAAAATTTTGCGAGAGTCGATACTTACATCTGAGATTTGAAATTTGAGATTTGAAATTTCAGATACCTGAGCTTTTATAATTTCAGCAAATTTTTTTATGTTTAGAGATTTCACGCCAGGAATTTTGCGGCTGTTTCAATATCGCTGAAATGCTGTTTTTCTGCGCCGATAATCTGATAATTTTCGTGACCCTTGCCGGCGATAAGAATTATATCGTTCGAACCGGCATTTACAATCGCTTCCTCGATTGCTGTTTTTCTATCGGGCTGGATGAAAATATCATCAGCCTGCGGATTGGTAAAACCTGCGAGAATGTCTTCGATTATCGCGGCCGGTTTTTCGGTTCTGGGGTTATCGCTGGTAACATATATCTTGTCGGCAAACTGCTGGACGACCTGTGCCATTCTCGGCCTTTTGGTTTTGTCTCTGTCGCCGCCGCAGCCGAAAATTACTGTCAGCCGGCCTTTGCAAAGAGGTTTAAGAGTCGAAAGGACGTTTTTCAGTGCATCGTCGGTATGGGCATAGTCCACGAGCACCGTAAACCCTTTGCTGCAAGGCACGTTATGGAGTCTGCCGGGCACTACCTCAAGTTTCGACAGGCCCTGGGCAATTGTTTTAAGGTCGAAACCTGCGCCGATGGCCAATCCAGCCGCGGCCAGATGATTGCTGAGATTATGTTTGCCGATGAGAGGAGATTTGATGCGGGCTTTATCGCCCCTGAATAAAATATCGAAAACTGTGCCGTTTATATCCATCGAAATTACCTTGGCGGTCAGGTCGGCACTCGCCTCGCTTTGCGGTCGAAGCGGGTCCGTTTCGAGTGAATAAAAGATTCTATTGGCCTTTGTAACCACCACGATTTGCTGAAAAACAGGGTCGTCTTTGTTAATTACCGCTGTCGAGTCCGCCGCCAGATTTTCAAACAGTCTCATCTTAGCCGCAAGGTATGCTTCCATAGTTTTGTGATAATCGAGATGGTCGCCTGTGAAATTCGTAAACGCCGCGGCAGTAAAATCGATTCCGGCAAGCCGGTTCTGCTCGATGGCGTGGCTGCTGGCCTCCATAATCATATATTGCGAGCCTGCGTTGGCCATTTTGTCCGCAATAGAAGCAAGCTCAAGCGCATCCGGCGTCGTCATCGACGATTCGATTTTATCTTCGCCGCTGCCCATATCGACGGTTACAGTGCCGATAAGGCCGCATTTTTTGCCGGCGTTGGTGATAATCGAGCGAACAAGATATGTCGTGGTCGTTTTGCCGTTCGTGCCGGTAACGGCAAGGTTGACTAATTTGCTGTTCGGGTAGTTATAATAAGCCTGAGACAGAATACCGAGCGCTTTTGTCGTATCGTCAGTCAGGATAACTTCGGCCGAGGCGACTTGAGTCGGCTGCTGCGTAACGATATACCTTGCGCCGGAAACGGCTGCCTGGCCGATAAAGTTATGGCCGTCGATTCGCGAGCCTTTTACAGCGACGAAGATATCGCCCTGCCGAAGATTTCTCGAATCGGCACAAACTTTTGGCCGCCAGACCAGCGGCTTGTTCTCTACGAGCTTTACTAACTGTTCTAATGTCATAATCCAGTCTTAAAAAATAACACAAGTCTGTAATTTAACAAATGATTTTATTCAATATCAACAATAAATAATGTATAATTTAAAATTATGCCTGACAAAAGGAAACACAGAGGTGCCAATCCGCAGGACTGCAAGCTGTTCAGCCGGGAGAATGTCCCCGCTCTGCGGCAGGCGGTGGCCGATTACTCGCTGCTTTTGACAAAAGGCTATCCGCAAAACGCATCTTTAAAGCTCGTCGGCGACAAATTCGAGCTTACCGACCGTCAGAGACTTGCCGTTATGCGGAGCAGTTGCTCCGACAGCAGGCTTGCCGCAAGACAGGCGCATCAGGTACTGCCGCGGGAGCTCGCCAGCCAGGACATCCTCATCGACGGCTATAACGTGCTGATTACTATCGAGTCGGCCCAAAGCGGCGCTTTTTTATTCATCGGACGCGACGGCTGCGTCAGAGACCTGGCAGGCTTGCACGGAACATATAGAAAGGTTACTGAAACTATACCGGCAATTGAACTTATCAATAATTGCCTGAAAGAGCTGAAGTTAAACCAAATCGTTTGGCTGCTCGACAAACCCGTCTCCAACAGCGGCAGATTAAAAACAATTATCGCTTCGGCTACCGGCAGCGAGGTAAAACTGGTCAATAATCCCGATGCCGAGCTGATTAAAAGCGATGCGATAACCGCCAGCAGCGACAGTATCGTCCTTGACGGCGTTAAGCGATGGTTTAACCTTGCCGATTACGTCATAGAGAGAAACCGCCTGACCGCACAAATAATCAATCTTTCACAGTAAACAGAATGCTTTTTTTCCTACTCACGCCCTATAATTTTGCCGATTGAAGCATAATTCCAGCTTTCGGGGCCCTTTAACGCGTCCTTTAAGGCATTAGCCTTCAAAAAAACCCTCAATTTTGGTATAATATAGGATAGGAAAGTCTCTCTGGGAAGGTGGAAGATATTAGATGCATTTTTTAAAAGGCCCGGTGCCGCGTTATATTGTTGTTTTTGTTTCACTGGCGGTCTGGCTGACCATCGGCCGGTATTTCCTCAGGCTCGATTCGGTCATTGATCTGGTTCATTTCTCATCTGTTCCGCTGCTCGGCACATATCTGTTGGTTTTTCGGCCGAAAATCTCCACGCAAAACCTTATATCCTATAGCGGCCTGTTTTTATTTTGTATTGTGCTGGTGAGCGGTTATTTAATCGCATTTTCCAAAGCAATTTCTCATATACGGATTAACTGGTTTGAGCTGCCGATTGCGGTTTATTTTCTGCTGTCGGTTTACGCTGTCATCTGGCTGCTGGATAAATTTATCAATATGGTCGTCTCTATCGCTCTTGGAACGAACAGAAAAACCAGCGTCGCAAAAAATTCCATAAAAACCGCTTTCCGTTTCGCCGTTATGCTTTTCGTGATTGTACCATATTTGGTCGCGCTGTTCTCGACCCACTGGATAAAATTTTCAGATGCCGCCAGCCCGAAAAAATCGCTGGATATGGAATATCGCCAGGTCAGCTTCACCGCCAAAGACGGAGCCAAACTTGACGGCTGGTTCATCCCGTCGGCAACCCGCGTATCGGATTCTTGCGTTTTAATCGTTCCCGGCCGAAGCCCGGCAAAGAATGTTTTCCTGTCATACGCCATGATATTCAGCGGCAGCGGATACAACGTATTTTTGTTCGACCTTCGCGGCAATGGCGGCAGCAGCGGCCACAAATACAGTTTTGGCTTCGACGAGGCCAACGATGTCCTCGGCGCCGTCGATTATCTTCGTAATAACTATTCTGAATCGAGCGAATATGTTTTCGGATTCGGCATTAACGAAGGCGCATCGGCTCTTATCGCCGCCGCGTCCGCCGACGACCGTTTTGCGGGTGTCGTAATCGACAACCCGTCAGGATATGAAATTTCTCTGCCACAGTGGGTATCATATTATATGCCTGCCTGGCTGAATAACACTTTGCTGAAAACAACTCGGTCGGTCGTTTCCTTCGATATCGGCCGGACTGTTTGGGGCAAGGAAGAACTTTATGAAAAGATTTCCCAGATTAGTCCCTGCCCGATTCTCGTTACCAATAGTTTCGAAAATGACGAGCCCAGCCGGGCACAGGCCGTCGCGCTTTATACAAAGGCCAAAGACCCCAAAAGGTTATGGCTGACTCCGCCGCAGATAAAAGACGGACAGGACATCCGCGTCGGAACGGAATATTTCCAGAATATTCTCGATTTATTTATTCTCGGCAAAACAAAGCAGCAGGCAGGCCCCTGGCGTATCAGCCGAACTGATTAATCCGCAATAATATCGTATAAATGTCATCATCCTCGCAAAGGCGAATCCGTCGTTCCAGTATCAAAAAAGCTAATTCTCGCAGACTTTAACGACTTTAACGACTATCTCCTATCTTCTAACCCCTATCCCCTAAATCCTACCCAAATTTGCTTTTGGTTATTTATTTCGTATCTTTTATATGGAGTCGGTTGCAGAAGGGCCGAAAGGCCTATAGCTCTAAAGATTGGGGGTTTTATGGGCTTAAAGAGTAAATTTGTGTTTCTGTTAATCGTGTATTTTAGTGGCTTTGCAACTGCGGTTTATTATCTTTCGCCGGACGGCAGGCTTGCTGCCGCAAATGCTGCTGATACAAGCAGTTATGATGGCCAAAGCAAGGCCGTTGCGGTATTGACTGATCTTCGTGACAGTGCTTACGACAAGATGGCTGGTATGGACAAGCAGGACTTTAAGGATGCTTATTACAGGGCTGTTGAGGCTATAAAGCGGATGGCCAATAAGAATAGCCAAGGTTCTGGGATTTCTCAGGAGTCTTCGACACCTGAGGGGGGCGAGGACAAATAAGTTAAGCATCCGCTTTATTTTTGATGGGGGGCCGAGTTGTACGCAACTATGTAGGGCCGGGAATGGGAAATTCCCGGCCTTTTTTATTGATTTGGGTAATAATCTGTCGGAATCTGCAAAAAATATGTTTAAAAACACTGGTTTTAGGCCGGTTTTTATCGGTTTTTGGTCGATATAATAAAAAAAGGACTTGCAACGCTGAGAATACGAGGGTAGAATAATTTGTTGTTTGCTGAAGGCTGGCAAAGGAATTTTATAGCGTATGCCTTTGCGGATTAGTAGATGTGCATGAGCGATAGATTTGATGCCTGAGGGCAGCCCGCCTTACAGAACCGAGGGTGTTTCGGTGCTGTGCCTTGTGTGCATTGTAGCAAAAAGTTGTGGGCAGAGAGTGTCCAAAGGAAAAGAAGGAATTTTCACAGCGGCTGACCAGTAAAGGGCCAGCCTTTTTTTATAGATTTATTACACCCATCTCTATCAAATAAGCGGTTTTGAATTCCTTCTGGGGCGGATAAATTTTAATGCGAAGCAGAAGTTTCGTGCAAATTTTCCTCGGTCTGCATATTCTTATTGTTTTTGAACATAACGGAACGGCTCTGGATAAAGTTTCCAGCGGGGTCCTTGACGGCAGTGCAATTAAGGATGATAGGCAGAATTGAGCCGTCTTTATCGAGAGAGTGGTATCCGCAAGGCGAGTAGTTATACATATCGGCGATTTCTTTTCGTTCGGTAATATCTTCATAAAAACCGATAATTCCAACCACATGGGGAGCATCCAGCTATATTAAATTCGGCCCCGGCGGTTTTACGCCTGCTATTTATTACCAGACTATGATGGATAAATCGGTTAATGAAGAAGACGAATTCTGGTGTTCACTCTCTTATACACTGGACTTTTAGAGGTCGGCGCTATTATCGAATATAGCACCTGCGGCGGCAAAGGCTCGGTGAGGGGTCTAAGATTTAAGCAAAAATGGGTGGATTTTGTTGTTGAATTTAATAGTGGGGGGAGAGTATAATTCCGGCATATTAGATATAAAATTTCTCAAAAGAAAGGAAGTAACAGGATGAATCTTTATGTAGGTAATTTGTTGTTTGACGTGACCGAAGCAGAGTTGAAAGAACTTTTTTCGCCATACGGCGAGGTCACCGAGGTCCGTCTAATAATGGATAAGTTCAGCGGTAAAACAAAGGGATTCGGCTTTGTAGAAATGCCCTCGAAAGAGGCAGCAGAAAAAGCCATCGCAGAGTTGAACGGCAAGGATATGAGAGGCCGGGCAATGACAGTCAATGAGGCAAAGCCCAAGACTGACCGCGGCGGCAGAGGCGGCGGACGCGGCGGTTACGGCGGCAGCAGAGGCGGCGGCGGACGCGGCGGCTACGGCGGCGGTGGTGACAGAGGCGGCGACCGCGGCGGTTACGGCGGCGGTGGCGGCGGCAGAAGAAGCTACTAAGAGCCAGTATCGCTGAAAAAGTAAATACGCGACAAAAAAAGTAAAAGAGTCGCAAACGTAATATAAACAAATAATCCGTGAAATTTGCCATGCTCCTGATTAAAATGGGAGTATGGCAAAGTTTCAATTAATCAGCAATTTTGAGCCGAAGGGCGACCAGCCCCAGGCGATAAAGGCCCTTGCCGATAACCTCAAAGCCAGCAGGGAGTTTCAAACCCTATACGGCGTTACTGGAAGCGGAAAAACATTCACGATGGCCAACGTCATCGCGGAATATCAGAGGCCGACACTCGTAATCAGCCATAATAAGACCCTTGCGGCACAACTTTACGAGGAATTTAAAGAGCTTTTCCCAAATAACGCCGTTGAATACTTTGTCAGCTATTACGATTATTACCAGCCTGAGGCGTATATACCGCAGCGCGATATTTATATCGAAAAAGACGCATCGCGAAACGATGAGTTGGACAGGCTTCGGCTTGCGGCGACGGCGAGTCTAACAAGCAGAGAAGATGTAATTATTGTCGCATCGGTGTCGTGTATTTTCGGATTGGGTTCGCCACAGGATTATAAAGCGAGCATTATCACGGTTAAAATCGGCGAGACAGTCGAGCGAAATGAACTGCTGGGCAGGCTGGCGGATTTGCAGTACGCAAGGAACGATATTGATTTTAAACGCGGGACGTTTCGGGTGCGAGGCGATGTGGTGGAATTGTGGCCGAGCTATGAATCGTTCGCGGTCAGATTGGAATTTTTCGGCGACGAGATTGAAAAAATTAACTATATCAATCCGACAAGCGGAGAAATCCTGGCGAAAGAAGAACAATTATTCGTGTATCCTGCAGGGCATTATGTAATGCCGGCGGACAGGATTGAGGCCGCGACGGAGAGTATAAAGGCTGAACTCGAACAGCAGCTTATGAAACTTCGGCAGCAGGGCAAACTGCTCGAGGCGCAGCGATTGCAGGCAAGGACGCTGTACGATATCGAGATGCTTAAAGAGGTGGGGTTTTGCAGCGGGATTGAGAATTATTCGAGGCATTTGAGCGGATTGCCTGCGGGGGCAAGGCCATATACCTTGATAGATTATTTTGGAGACGATTTTCTTTTGTTTATCGATGAGTCGCACGTGACTGTGCCGCAGATTCGGGCGATGCACGCAGGGGACAAGAGCAGGAAAGAGGTTTTGGTTGAGCACGGGTTCAGACTGCCCAGCGCGATGGATAACAGGCCTTTGCGATTCGAGGAATTTCAGGAGGACTGGAAGCATGTGATATTTGTTTCGGCGACGCCTGCGGAGTTCGAATTAAATTTAAGTAAAGGAGCGATTGTCGAACAGGTTGTAAGGCCGACGGGACTGATTGACCCGGAGATTTTTGTTCAGCCTGCGGTAAACCAGGTGCCGCATTTATTAGACCAGATTGAAAAACACGTGCAGGCAAAGCAGCGGGTACTGGTTACGACGCTGACGAAAAGGCTTGCGGAGGATTTGTCATCTTACATAGCGAAAAAGGGATATAAATGCAGGTATCTGCATAGCGAAATAAAGACGCTCGAACGAGTGGAAATTCTGCGCGATTTGCGAAGCGGGGCGTTTGATGTGCTGGTCGGGATAAATCTTTTGCGAGAAGGCCTGGATTTGCCGGAGGTTTCGCTGGTGGCGATTCTTGACGCGGATAAAGAAGGATTTTTGCGGAGCCGTACGTCGCTGGTCCAGACAATCGGCAGGACGGCGAGAAACGTCGATGCGAAGGTGTTTTTGTACGCTGATAAGATGACCGAGTCGATGCAAAAAGCAATTGACGAAACGAATCGGCGGCGTAAAATACAGATGCAATATAATAAAGAAAACGGGATTACGCCTGAGACGATAAAAAAGCAGATTTATAGCGGGCTGCAGGACAAATTGAAGGCCAGACAGGTAGCCCAGCAGGCGGTGAATCTGGGCGACGATGAATATGATGCCGCCGAGATTGCGGTGCAGATTGAAAAGGAAATGCTCGAAGCGGCTGAGAAACTTGATTTTGAAAAAGCGGCGTTTTTGCGAGACCAGTTAAAGGAATTGAAAGAGCTGCCGCAGATAGGGAAACGAAAATGAAAAGCCCAAACTCTGAAAGAGTAAACAAACTGATTGATATGGCGATAGAGGAAGATTACGGCGGGAGAGACCCGTCGAGCGAGTTGATGATACCGGCCGGGGCGAAGGGCAAGGCTTACATCATAACCCGCGAAGAAATAGTCGTATGCGGAATGAATATCGCCAAAGAGACACTGAAGAGATATAACCCGAAGCTGAAACTTCGGATACTCAAGCGTGACGGACAAAGGGCAAATGTTGCCGACAGGCTTGGTGTAATCGAAGGACCGATACGGTCGATGCTGAGCGCTGAAAGAGTAGTGCTGAATTTTCTCCAGAGATTGTGCGGTATAGCGACGATGACTTATAAATATGTTCATGCGGTTCGCGGGACAAAAGCGAAGATATACGATACCCGCAAGACGATACCGGGCTGGCGAGAGCTTGAGAAATATGCGGTGCGGTGCGGTAAAGGGTGTAATCACAGATTCAGTCTTAGAGAAGCGGTTATGTTCAAGGATAATCATATTACGCAACTCGGGAAGAATTTTGAACCGAGACTGAGAAAACTTGTCGAAAAGGCGAGGAAAATAGAGGGCGTAAAGTTCGTATGCGTTGAAGTCGACCACGTTGACGACCAGCTTAATCATGTTTTGAAAGTGCCGGGAGTCGATGTCGTGCTGCTGGATAATATGGGTCAGTGGCAGTATAAGCACGCGGTCGCGATGAGGGACAAAATGTGCAGAGGTAAACGCATGCCGCAGCTTGAGGCAAGCGGCGGGATTACTCTTAATAATGTCAGACAAATTGCGCTTTGCGGCGTTGACCGGATATCGATAGGGGCGATAACGCACAGCGCGGTGTCGGTCGATATCGGTCTGGATAGAGAATTTTAAGAAGATGGCCGAATATATCGCTTTAGATGTTGATTTTATAAAATCAAATCTCAATACGAGCCGAATAGGCAGAGAAATAATCGTTTATAAAAGCACATCAAGCACAAACGATATCGCGGCTGAATACGCCAAAGGAGGCGAAAAGAGTAACGGACTTGTGATTTTCGCAGAGCATCAGACCGCAGGCAGAGGCAGGAGGGGCAATCAATGGCTGGACGATAAGAGCAAAAGTATTCTTTGCTCAGTTGTAATTTTTGAGCCGCAAATCGGGGCGGATATGATAATAATTACGGTCGCTGTTGCCGTTGCGGAGACAATCGCAAAAAGCGCGAAAATAAAATGGCCGAACGATATTCTGCTGGGCGCCAAAAAAGTCGCGGGTATTCTGGTTGAGGCATTTGAGAAGAACAAGAAGAAATATTTTATCGTGGGTATCGGGATAAACTGTCATCAGGGGAAAAAGGATTTTGACGGTGAACTGGCTGGGATGGCGACGAGTATAGATATCGAAAGCGGAACGATTTGCGACAGAAACAGAATCGCAAAGAGACTGCTTGTAAATCTTGAGCATTTTCTCGATATGGCGGTCAAAGACCCTGATGAGATTGTAGAAAAATGGCGGACGGCGAGTATGCTGCTGAGCAAGCGAATTACGGTTGAGCATAACGGAGCGCAGTTTATGGGCAATTGTATCGGCGTAGAACCTGCGGAAGGACTGATAATTCAGCTTGAGCGGGGCGGGGTAAGGATGTTCGATGCGGTTTCGACGACAATAGTGAAAAACGGAACGGAGATGTGCGATGACTGAGAAATTCGAAGTTGCGGTACTCGGGTCGGGGCCGGGCGGATACGCCGCTGCGATAAGATGCTCGCAGAAAAGCGGAACTGTCGCGATTATTGAAAAAGAACACATCGGCGGGGTATGTCTTAACTGCGGATGTATACCGTCGAAAACTTTATTGGCGTCGGCGCATATTTTTAACCTTGCCAAAAACGCCGATTCGATGGGGATTGAAATTAAAAATCCGAGAGTAAACTGGCCGAAAGTGCAAAACCGAAAAGAGACGGTCGTTGCGGGATTCAGAAAAGGACTGGCCGGACTGATAGCGAGCAATAAAATAAAAGTTTTTCAGGGTACGGGAATTGTTACGGCTAAAAATAAAATTGCTGTGCAGGGAAATACGCCGGCTGAGATTGAAGCGGCGAAGATTATTATCGCGACGGGGTCTGTGCCGATTGAAATTCCATCTGTACCTTTCGACGGCAAAAAAATTATAAGCAGTACAGAGGCTTTATCATTAAGCGATATACCCAAATCGATGGTTATAATCGGCGGGGGAGTTATTGGCTGTGAAATGGCGTGTGTTTATGCGAGCATCGGGGCGAAAGTTACAATTATCGAGGCTTTGGAGAGGATTTTGCCATTTGAAGACGAATGGGTCGGGCAATTACTGGCGAGAGAATTCAAAAAAACCGGAATAGATGTAATTGTCGGCAAAAAAGTAACGGGTTGTGAAAAAACGGGTTCAAAAGTTAATCTTTCTCTTGAAGACGGAGCAACAATCGAAGCGGAAAAGGTTTTGGTTTCTGTCGGCAGGAAAGCGTTTTGCGACAGTCAGACTATTAAAAATCTTTCATTACAGATGAACGGTTCGGCGATAAAAGTTAACGGTAAAATGGAAACGAGTGCCGCAGGTGTTTACGCGATTGGCGATGTTGTCGGAACGACATATCTTGCGCACGGGGCGTTTTTTGAGGCTGAAATAGCCGCTGAAAACGCGATGGGCAAGGAGGCTAATATAGGGGATTATTCGCTTGTGCCGAGAGCGGTTTATACCTTCCCCGAGGTTGCTTCGGTCGGGAAAAATGAAAGCAAATGCAAAGAGGCGGGAATTAATTACACGATCGGCAGGGCATTCTTCAGGGCTAACGGCAGGAGTCTTGCACATAATGAGACTGCCGGTGAAATAAGAGTCATAAGAGATAAAAAGACGAATAAAATCCTCGGGGCAACAATGGTTGGCGCTAATGTTACGGAAATGGTCGCCACCGCAAGGGCTCTTATCGGCAGTAAAGAAAAAATAAGCGAAATTTCGTTCGCACATCCGAGTGTTTCAGAAGTACTCAAAGAAGCATGGGAGGATGCCTTCGGGTTGAGTCTGCATACACCGCCCAAAGCTTAATTAATCTATTGCCGTTCGGCGGATTAAGACTTAATTTTTTGTTGACGGGTAAAGGTCTGTAAAGTACAGTAGCATATAGATTTGACGCAGTTTTTTGTCTGTTTTTATGGTTTTTCGAAGTTAACGGCTAAATATGGGCCGAAGAAAGAATAATAAAAGGATTGTAAGTCAGGGGAAATGCAGGCTTTGCATAAATTTAAAACCTACTTTTTAAGGGGCCTGGCCACACTTTTGCCGACCATTTTGACGGTCTGGATTTTTGTCCAGCTTTATCTATTTATCCAACATAACGTAAGTTCACATATCAATCGCGGGTTAGTGCGGGTTTTGGTGTACGCAAGTCCATATTATCCATACATAACTCCTGATGATTTAAAATCTTATGTCAAAACTAATTATCCTGCTGTTGACGATAATGAACAAATGATAGACGAAAAGATAAAAGATGCAGACGTTAATCGGGCAGCGAGAATCGAGGAGGCTGAAAAATTTTGGGTTCACGGCGGGGGACAGATTTCAGGCTTTGTGATAGCATTTATCATTGTGATTTTTGTTGGGGCCTTTCTGGCAAGCTTCATTGGCAAGACTCTGTGGCGTATGTTCGAAAAAGCCTTTGTAAAAGCGCCTTTTATCCGAATGGTGTACCCTCATATCAAACAGGTTACTGATTTTTTCCTTACCAAACAAAAACTGGCCTTCAGCAGAGTGGTTGCCGTTGAATATCCGCGCAAAGGCACATGGTCAATAGGAATGCTGACCGGGACGGGGCTTAAGAAAATTACCGAAAAAGAACAGAAAGAGTTTCTTACCGTTTTTGTGCCCACTTCGCCGACGCCATTTACAGGTTATGTGATTTTATTTCCCAAAGATGAAGTGGTGGAACTTGATATGACAGTTGAAGAAGCGGTGCGATTTGTCATGAGCGGCGGTGTTATCAGTCCTACGGTTTTCGAGTCTTATTCTCAAGAGACGAAACCGGTAAGTTTAAAGAAAAAATAAATATTTATTAAGGAGACGTTGACTTGGACATTAGAATAGTCGGAAAACATATGGAGATGACGGACGCAATCAAGACAAGGATTGAGGAAAAAGTTTCCGGTCTTCCCAAGTATTACAGCAGCGTACTTGATGTGGAAGTTATCGTTGAAGGAAGTAAAGACGGCGCAGCAAGCAGCGTTGAGGTAATCGCAAGGGCACGGCATAATCATATATTTGTCGCCAAGCAGACCGGCCCTGATATGTACGCATGCGTAGATGAAGCGGTAAAGAAAATTGAGCGTCAGGTTACAAAACAAAAAGAGAAAGAACGAGATAATAAGCATACAAGCGGCGAAATTAAAGAGCAAATATGACAATGCTTTTGTGAAGTTCAGGAGTTGATATGAAGATAGCTGATGTTATCTGTGCCAAGGCGATTATACCAAGGCTGAAGGCAGTAAAAAGAGATGATTCAATAAGAGAACTTGTCAGTATTTTAGACAAGGCCGGCAAAATCGGCAAGGACAATGCTGCTGATATCGCCAAAGCTGTTATCAAAAGGGAAAATGAGGCCAGCACGGGCATAGGCAAGGGAGTAGCGGTGCCGCATATCAAGAACAAGGCGGTGAAGAAGATTGTTGCCGCCATAGGAATAAGCGCGACGGGCATCGATTTTTCCGCTCTCGACAAGCAGCCGGTTTATACCGTAATTCTGCTGATTAGCCCTGTTGAAGGCGATCAGCATCTTCAGGCGATGGAAGCTATATTTGAAAATCTTCAAAACGATAATTTCAGAAAGTTTCTCAAACAATCTGAGACGGCAGAACAAATAAAGGAATTGCTGGTAGAAGCGGATCAGAATCCATCGTGGTAATCTGGCCGAAAGCCTGGTAAGAAAAGACCTGTTAAAGCACAGGAGAGAGATGTTGGCAGATACAGTCAAACAGACTGAAGTAGAGATAAGAAACGCTAACGGTCTGCATATGCGGCCTGCGATGCAATTTGTTGATACTGCCAGCAAATTTTCCAGTTCTGTAAAGGTGGGCAACGGCAAGATTACGGTTGATGGCAAAAGCATTATGCATATGGCGATGCTTGCGGCTGCGGCAGGAACGAAACTGACAATAACAGCCGAAGGAACTGATTCGCAACAGGCAATAGAAGCCCTGAAGGACCTTGTGGAAAATAAACTTTTTGGTGAGCCGGCATGGGAAGCGAAAAAAGAAACTGCTGAATGATTGCGGATACGCTATCCCAGCTAAGCTGATGAATTTAATATGGAAATAAAAAAAGGAATAGCTGTATCACCTGGCATTGCAATCGCCAGGTCTCTTGTTATTGACTCCGAGGACTACCGGATACCGAGACGGTCTATACTGTCTTCGGCGAAGGTTATAGAGGTTAAACGCGTCAGAGATGCTTTCAAAAAGGCTGTTGCGGAACTTGAAAGGGCGGACTCCGGCGAGAATATAGCAGAAGGAAATATAAAAGACATTTTTGCCGTTCACCTTCGCTTTCTGAAGGACAAGAACCTCAGAAATAAAATCACCGACCTTGTTTATAACGATCTTTTAACGGCAGAATACGCGGTTTCGACGACGCTGCGCGATATAGCGAATCATTTTGCCAGTGTGCAGGATAAGTATATCAGCGAACGTGCGACGGATATTTATGATATTGAGAAACGCCTGTTAAGACATCTGCTCGGCGGAAAGCGGGAAGATGTAGGACATATGAGCCATGAAGTAGTGATAGTGGCTCATGAACTAAGTCCGACACAAACGGCTGGTTTCGACAGGAAATTTATAAAAGGTTTCGCAACCGATGCCGGCGGAAGGACAAGCCATACGGCAATTGTCGCCCGTTCGCTTGGCATCCCGGCGGTAGTCGGTCTTGAAGATGTTACAAGGAATGTCGCACCTACCGCGACGGTGATAATAGACGGCAACCGCGGCGTTGTCATAATAGACCCTGATGAAACGACCATTAAAGAATATCAGCAGCATGCAATCGAATTCGAAAGACTCGAAAGGGAACTTGATGCGTTGCGAGACCTTGATGCTGTTACCCGCGACGGAGTCAAAGTCGAGTTGTACGGAAATATTGAATTTCCACAGGAAGCGGAGATGATAATTGACAAAGGCGGTCAGGGAATAGGTCTTTACCGTACTGAGTTTTTGTATCTTAATAGTCAGACCGAACCTACAGAAGAGGACCACTACAGGGCATATAGCGAAGTTATAAGGGTATTCGGCAATATGCCGGTAGTGATAAGAACAATGGACCTTGGCGCAGACAAGTTTACACAAAGCAAAAGATTTACGCGAGAGCCAAACCCGTTTCTCGGTTTGCGTTCAATCAGGTTTTGTCTGCAGAATATCGTGTTGTTCAAAACGCAATTGCGGGCGATTTTGCGGGCGTCCGTTCACGGGAATGTCCGAGTGATGTTTCCGCTGATAAGCAGTCTTCATGAGCTTCGGCAGGCGAAGATGATATTGCGGGATGTAATGGAAGACCTCGACGAGGACGGGATAAAATACAATTCGGATATGCCGGTGGGAATAATGGTTGAAACGCCATCGGCAGCTCTTACAGCTTCGATACTTGCCAACGAATCAGATTTCTTCAGCATCGGAACAAACGACCTGATTCAATATACTCTGGCGGTCGACCGCGGAAACGAGAGAGTTTCTACTCTTTACTCAGGAGCAGACCCTGCGGTTGTAAATCTCCTCCGAAGCATTATACATGACGCCAACAAGGCGAAAATAAACGCCAGTATCTGCGGTGAGATGGCTTCAGAGCCGGAGTTTGTTATGCTGCTTTTGGGGCTGGGATACAGAACCTTTTCGCTTGCTCCGCCGATGATACCGGAAATTAAGAAACTCGTCCGCTCGGTTACGGTAGAGTCCTGTAATGTTATCGCGAGAAAAGTACTTATGATGAATTCGGAACGGGAAGTGATAAATTACCTTCGAAGCGCCGCAATGAAGGTTCTTCCCGAAGTGTTCTAAATAAAATTAAATTTCATTAATTAAGGAGATAGCAGATAAATCCGGGTGTACAGACACTGGTAGGAAGATATAAAATACACGGTAGTGTCAGGTTTTTATCTCATCAGGAGGCGTTTAGAGTTGTTCAAAGAACTCTTGTGCGCAGTGGGGCAGACCTGATTTACAGCCAGGGCTATAATCCGCATCCGAGGCTCTCGCTGCCGCTGCCGAAAAGCGTGGGGCTTGCGTCGGACGATGAGCTTTTCTGTGCACAGATATCTGCAATCAATGACGAACCGGCAGAACAGAACAAGAAGCTTTACAGAGAAATTACCGCTCAACTGCCGGAAGGGTTTTTCCTGACGGAGATGATAATTCACGATGGAAGGATTGCTTATAAGCCGCTCGAAGCGGAATATCTTGTCAGCATAGATAGCGAAGAAGTTTCGGCACAGGCAGATAAACTTAACAGCCTTATCCGTGCGGGCGAAAAGATAACGATTGAAAGAAGACTGGACGAAAAAGGCTCTGTAAAAACCGTTGATGTCGGCGGATTTCTGAAGTCGTTTGAGCAGATTACCGAAGGCATAAAGGTTGTATGTAAAATTACTGATAAAGGAACAATAAAGCCGGATGAAATAGTAAGACTTTTGGGTTTAAAGCCGGAGAAGGTCGGCATCTCAATGGTCAGAAGAAAAGTCAACTGGCAGATAAATTAAGGACAATAAATATATGGCAATAGAAATGTTAATAAATTTTGCCGAGGCTGCTGAATGCAGGATAGCTATTGTTGAAAACAACAGTCTTGAGGAGCTCTATATAGAGAGGCCTTCAGTGACAAGCCATGTGGGTAATATTTACAAGGGGAGGGTGGTAAACGTAGAACCTGCGATACAGGCGGCATTTATCGATTTTGGTATGGGCAAGAACGGTTTTCTGCACATAAGCGACCTGCATCCGAGATACTTTATGCGTAAGGGGCAGGAATATACCGAGCATATCGGCAAAAGAAAGTCGCTGAGAGAAAGGCCGCCCATTCAGCAATGTCTTAAAAAAGGTCAGGATCTCATCGTACAAGTTACGAAGGAAGGGATAAATACCAAAGGGCCAACGCTGTCAACATATCTGTCGCTGCCCGGCAAATATCTGGTGATGATGCCGTGGATGCATGATCTCGGCGTTTCGCAGAAGATTGAAGATGAGCAGGAAAGGGCCAGACTGAGAACTATTCTCGACGAGGTTCATCTGCCGGAAAAGGCGGGTTTTATACTTCGCACCGCCAGCCTGGGCTGCTCGAAAAAGGATATCCAGAAGGATATGGACTATATCGATCGATTGTGGAAAGCGATTCAGAAGCGAATCGATACGGTACAGTCGCCGGCAGAACTTTACAGAGAGTCGGACCTGGTGATTCGTACTATGCGGGATATTTTTAACAGCGATATAGGCAAAATTATATGCGACAGTGAAAACGTCTGCCGCAGAATCAGAGATTTTCTGGGAATTGTTCAGCCCAGGATGATAAAACGCGTGACATATCATGACGGCAAAGTTCCGCTGTTTCACAAATACAGGATAGAAGATGAAATTCGAAAAATCCATTCAAGAAAGGTGGACCTCAAGAGCGGCGGTTCAGTAGTTATTGAGCAGACCGAGGCGCTTGTTGCGATAGATGTTAACAGCGGCAAATATACGAAGCATGAAAATGCCGAACAAACCGCTTTGAGGATAAATATCGAGGCGGCAAGGGAAATCGCACGGCAATTGAAGATTCGCGATATGGGCGGCCTGATTATCTGCGATTTTATCGATATGCGTGACGGCAAAAACAGGAGAGAGGTCGAAAAGGTGTTTCGTTCTGCTTTGGCAACTGACCGTGCCCGCAGCAGGATACTGCGAATCAGCGCATTTGGCATAATCGAGATGACAAGGCAGAGAATGCGGCCAAGTCTGCAGTCGAGTACTTATCTGGAATGTCCGTACTGTTCGGGCACCGGCATGGTAAAGAGTCCGGAATCGGCCGCAATAGAAATAGTAAGAACTCTTAATATGGCGGCGTCGAGAAATGAAATAAAAAGGATAGAAGTTGCCGTACCGCCGGCAGTCGCGGATTTTCTGCTTAATCAGCGGCGGGCCGTGATTGCCAAAATCGAGGTAAACGGACAAAAGCAGATAATAATCCGTCCTGATGGAACTTGTCCCGCAGAGAGATATAATGTAATATGTTTTGACGAACGTGAAGGAATTGTGAAGGTTTAGGATATGTATTTGTCTGGTATTAACGGAGCGGATGAATGACGTTTGACCTTGAATACGCAAGGCAGGTGATAAACGCCGAGGCTAAAGGCGTGGCGAAAATGGCCGAACTTGTCGACAAGACCTTTGTCGATGCGGCAGAGCTTATTTATAACTGCAAAGGCTCAGTTATTGTTACGGGCATCGGAAAGGCAGGCATTGTCGGCCAAAAAATCAGCGCTACACTTGCGTCGACAGGTACACCGAGTCATTTTTTGCATCCTGTCGAGGCTGTACACGGCGATTTGGGAAGGCTGAGAAAAGGCGATGTCGTACTTGTGCTGAGTTACGGCGGTGAGACTGATGAAATTATCCGTCTGATAAATATCGTAAAACAGCTCGAAGTAAAACTGATAGCGATTACAGCCAACCGGGATTCGCGGCTTGCATCTCACAGCGATATTATTCTGTGTATGGGTGAGCTTGATGAGGCTTGTCCGTTCGGCGTTGCGCCGAGCGTTTCGACTACCTGTATGCTTGCGATCGGCGATGCACTGGCGCTTACAATAATGAAAGCCAGGGATTTCAGCATCGAGGATTACGCGAGATTTCACCCGGCCGGTTCGCTGGGGGCAAAGCTTATCACGGTTGAACAATCAATGATGTTCAAGGCCGGGGAAAAGCTGCCCATTGCGAAGATTACTGATACGGTCAAAGAACTGCTTAAGAAGAACAGTGATGTGAAAAGACACGGCGCCGTGATGGTTATCGATGCAGGCGGAAAACTGGCAGGAATCGTTACGGATGCGGATTTGAGAAGACTTATGGCACAGGGCGGGACCAAAGTTTTTGATTATAAGGTAAAAGATATAATGACCGCCAATTGCAAGAGAATCAAGGCCAGCGCCCTTGCCGCTGAAGCTATGGCAATATTTCATAAGCATAGAATTGACGATTTGCCGGTTGTTGATGAGCAGGGAAAACCCATTAGCCTAATCGATGTACAGGATATTGTCGCGATAAAGATTGTAGGGTAGCGGACAGATGACACAGATAAGCAAGACGGACCTTAATCAGATAAAGCTGTTGGCAATGGATGTTGACGGCGTTTTGACCGATGGGACAATAACGATAAGCTCCGACGGTTCGGAATTAAAGACTTTTAATCTGCTGGACGGCCACGGCATAAGAATGTGGCGAAGAGCAGGTCTGAAAGCGGCGCTGATAAGCGGCAGAGAAAGCGAAGTAACGAAGCAAAGAGCCAAAGAAATGGAAATCGACTTTGTGTATCAGCCCTGTCAGCGAAAACTGGACTGCTTCGAAAAGCTTCTTGCGGATTCGAAACTTGAGCCGAAAAACATTGCCTATATCGGCGATGATGTACTGGATATTCCTATTGTAAAGCGTGTCGGTTTCGGTATCGCTGTAGCAAACGCGGTGGATGAACTTAAAAGCGTAGCTCTCTATGTAACCTCACGAAACGGCGGCAGCGGAGCTGTAAGGGAGGTTGTGGAATATATCCTCAAGAACACCGGCCAGTGGGCGGCCCTTATGGAACGTTATTTTGTTTGAAATTGGACCGGCTGTAATATGATTCATAGTAGAAAATTCAAAATCTGGCTTACTTCGTTTATCGTTGTTCTGATTGTCTTTTTATTTTACAGGATATTCGGTAATGTCGGCTTTATAAAAATATCTAAACCGGATTATCAGATTGAACAGGGGGATGTGAATGGATTTACTGCTGATTCCAATGCCGGCCGGGTGGGACAGGCAAGGCTTGAGTATGTGGAACGTGCCCGTTTTGAAACTGTAGACCCAAAAACACGAAAACTCAGGCGTGTTGTCGGTTTCGAAAAAGTGCTGCACAAGAGCGGCAATGAATGGGAACTCGACAAGCCTTATATGAATGTCTTTCAGGACAATCTCCGCTGCAATATCACCGCTGATACAGGCACAGTTGAGCTTGAAAATGTTGAAGGGGCAAATCCTTCACCGAAAGAAGCGGTTTTAAAGGGCAATGTATTAGTTCATGTTCTTCCGCAGGACGGGACAGGCAGTTCAGAAAGTTTTATCTACCTTAACGAAGTGGCTTTTGACAGCGACCGTTCGATGTTGTGGTCCAACAATGACGTTAATTTTATTTCGGCCGATGCGGAACTTATGGGAAAAGGTCTGGAAATTGTCTATAACAATGCCACCAACAGACTGGAATTTCTTAAAATAAAGAAAGTTGACTTTTTGAACATAAAAAGGCTCACGAAACTGCCGGACAATGCGGGGAAAACACTGCCGCAAAAATCCGAAAAAGATAAAGTGTCCGCCAAAACTTCTGAGCCTGCGGCGGATAAATCGACCGGCAAAAAAGAGCCGGTTAAGCGAGCCGGCGATGAAGAAGACTATCAATGTTTGTTTAGGGATAATGTAAGGATAGAATATAAAAACGAAGTAGTTCTTTCTGAAGAGATTGCGATAACAAAGCTTCTCTGGTCGCAGAAAGGTCAGCAGGATCAGCAGTCCGAATCGCAGCCGCAGACGGCAACACCATCATCATCTCAATCATTACCGCAATCCCAAACCGGCAAACAGGCAGATGCTGTTGCGGAGACCCTGATAAAACCAGACGAAAAACTCCAGCCGCCGAAAGACTGGAAACTGAGGCCGGTAATAGCTACTGTAAAGTGCGACGGGCCTATGATAGTAAAACCTTTAGTAACAAAGATTTATGATGATTTCAAGCCTGCCCCATTCAAAGGGTTTAACCAATTGGACGGCGGGCTTTCTAAAAAGCTTGGCCGGCGAAATGTACTTATAGGTCAGAAAGTAAACTATGATATCTCCAGCCAAACCGCAAGTGCCGTTGGAGATGTGGAACTTGTTTTTTATCCGCAGATAGAAACCGCAAAAGGCCGTCAAAAAGTACCGTTTATTATAAGTGCAAAGAAGGGCGCACAATTTGTTGTACCGGACAAAGAGGCTACTTTTTACGGCGATGTAAAAGGAAAGTTTGTCAAACAGACCGATTCTTATGACGAAGAAAATATTTTTTACGGCAATGAACTTATCGCGACACTTAGTGAAAAACAGGACAGTAAGGATATTATGGCTGCCGGAGATGTATCGCATATAACAGTGCTTGGGCCGGGAGTCCGGCTTGAGTCCATAAGAACACTTGGGAAAACAAAATTAAGCCATGTAAGGCTCAAATCCGAAAGAATCGATTATGATCGTGCCACAGAGGATATAATCGCCGCGGGCAGAGGCAAAATCGAGTACAGCAATACTGCCCAAAATGCCGGCCAGTCTACCCCTTCTGGGCAAAAATCGCTTGATAAACCCTGTTTCGCGCTGATAGAAGGCTTTACTAAATTCGTCTGGGACACAAATGCAATGCATGTGAACGCAACCAGCGAAAAGACCGGCGGAATACACATCGGATATCTGCCTGTTCTCGCTAACGGCTATGGACGAAGGACCACAATCGATACCTGCCAGATTGATATTGATTATTTTGAACCGATAAAGGGTAAGGCCCAAATAAAACGGCTTAAAGCGACAGGCGGAATTGTTTACTATGAACAGGGCAGATACGAATTTGCCGGCAAAGAACTTAATTATAACGCCACGGAAGATTTTATGACAATTTCCGGCAGCCCCGAAATGCCTTGTATGCTCAACGGCGTGTTTGCCGATGGAATAGAATACAATCTCAAAACAGGCGCAGCAAGTGCGACTATGAGCGGCGGGGTCGGAATTATGCCGGTCAGAGAATAATTTTCAGGTCATTGGGGGGCAATTAATTACAGGTTTGTAATCAAAATGGCTGGAAATATGCCAATTTTTAGGTTGACAAAAGAATTAATATCTGGTATATATATATATATAATATCGGCAATCTGATTTTTGGCAACTTTTAGCCGGGAAATTTGGTATAATAGTTATGTCGATTCGCTGACAAGACAACGGATGTAGATAAAGAAAAAAATTTAAGGAGGAAGAAACTATGAAAAAGAGATTAGTCAAAATCAGTCTTGCAATTCTGTTAGCATTTTCGTTGTCCGCGCAGGCTGTTACATTTACCAGTGATGCTAATATTCAGACAGGCGATACGTACAACGGTGTAAGTATTTATGACACTCCGCCAAATCACACAACAGTTACGATGACAGGCGGAACTGTGCATGACTCGATGAACGTGTGTAATGCGAGCACGCTGAATATGTCAGGCGGAAATGTAAACGGGCTGAACGCTTTTGGACAGAGCATGGTCAATATATCAGGCGGTTCGATAGGCGGGGTTACTGTCTACGATAACGCAACTGTAACTGTTTCGCAAAACGCAAGTCTTTATACAGTAGGAGTTGGCTATGATTCAATCGAAGTAGTAGGTGATTACTCGAGCATTTTCAATATGAATGGTGGTACAATCACTTATTTAGGTGCGGTGGATAGCTCCATACTTAATTTAAGCGGCGGAACTATCACAGGTTCGCTCGGTTCAACTTCCCTTTCTGCAACGATTAATATTTTTGGCTATAACCTTGTCAAAACAGCTTCGGGAGGCACATTGGGTGATGGTCAGGTCTCAGGATTCTGGCTAGATGGAATGCCGTTCATTATTAATCTTCATAATTCCGATACATATACCTGTATCAATCTAATTCCCGAACCTACGACGCTACTGCTGCTTGTTATGGGAATCCCGATTATTTCGGGATTAAGAAAATCTCGTTAACCACCAAAATTTTCGTCAGGAGGACGTGTAATGTCACACAGAAAACTTATCACAGCAGTTATTCTGTTTATTTACCTGTCTATGTCAGCGCAGCTTTCTTATACTTATGATAAATCCGTTTTCGTAATAAGTTCGCAGGATGAGAGCATTATCAAGGCATTTCACATTGTTGATGCGGATTCAAATTATTTAACATTACAGACAACGACCAATTTGCCTCAATACGACCAGGGTGCAATCGCTCTTGCAGCCTGGCCGCAGAAAAATTTGCTCTTTGCTGTTTATGACTATTCTGCTGACAATTCCTCGATGATTGCCTGGATATCTTCTCGGTATCTTATGGACCCCTGCGGATACAATACTGGCGTTACTTCTCCCGGCCTTGCCGGTATCGCAATTGATACGGGAAAGGGGAAAATCTATGTTGCCCAGCGGCAGACTTATAATTTGTACATATATAAGTGGAATGACGTAAATGAAACTCTCGAACCAAATGGCATGCATGTTTTATCTTCAATTGATAATATGTATGGCCTTGCCCTTGATGAGCCCAACAGCAGATTATATGTATCGGATGGCACTAAAAAAATCCGTTATTATAATACTGCCGATACTAATTCTACATGGCAGCCTGTAGGCGATTTTAATATTGTAGTAAGCGGCGTGAATCGCGCCGCTGTTGGCATAGCAATCGACCCGAACAGGGGTTATCTTTACTCTGGACAATACCCGGATTCATACAATGGCCATAACTATCTTGTTCGAACATTAACAGCATCGCCGCATACGAGCATTGAAACAGATATTGGCTGCAGCGTTATCGGTGTTGATGTTGACAAAGATACAGGTCTTGTTTACTGCACGACCACCGCTAACGAGTTACGTGTATATGACAGCGATTTGACAAACCTTACCACGGTAACAGGTCTGGGTTCCAGTTCCACCGGTCCCGGCCCTGCGGGGGTTGCTGTCGGCGGCCACTTTGAACCGCCGGTAGTTCACAATATCGAAAAAAATGAAGATTACACCACCATTCAGTCTGCGATAGATAACGCAAATAATAACAATACGCTTGTTGCTTCTCAGGGCCTTTATCGCGAAGGGCCTAATTTTGGCAGTAAGTCTTTAACATTAAAAAGCATCGACCCGAATGACCCTCTTGTAGTTGCCCATACAATAATACGTGGCACATCCCCTACTGTTACAGTTGCCAATGATTCGACACTTGATGGTCTTACAATAGTTGGCGGCAGTGGATATGGTATATACTGCTATGGCGATTCCAATCTGACAATAGATCGTTGCCGAATAATGAACTTGGGCTATGGAATAGTAGGTTATACTTATAGCAACTTGACAATAAGCCACTGCAGAATAGAGAATAATGGGTATGGTATATATGTTTCGGGCGATTCTGCCGAGATAACGAATAGTATAATTCACCATAATAATTATGGTATCCAGTTGAATAACACTCAGTCTTCCGAAATCAGGAACAACACCATCGTTGAAAATGACTATGGCATTTACAGAAGCGACGGCAATGACCCAGATGTAAGCAATAACATTATCTGGGGTGGCAGCCCCATTAATTGGCAGAGTGC